>OBLU010000151.1_pt1 | contig 64748 bp, 61 predicted proteins | sample 1518681 | NCBI WGS metagenome assembly OBLU01 (sample SAMEA3539304, study PRJEB22396) | soil metagenome | biome: tundra; feature: field; material: soil | place: USA | collected 2010-05 | depth 0.15 m | reverse complement strand
GCAAGCTGACGGAGTATTCTTTCAAAGCAAATAAAAACAGGTGAGCCTTTCGGTTCACCTGCTATTTTCAGAGGGGAATCATATTATGAATCTTTTTTTTGCCACCTGTTTTTCATCTCATTCATCCGGTTATTTCTCATTTCTTCCATTTTCTTAAGCTGATCTGCAGTAAGAATCTTGTTCATATTATCATGTCCGGCTTTTCTTAGGTTCATCAATTGTCCGCTTTTCTGTTCTTCTGAAAGTGAGGTATTTTCTCTTATCGCCTTTGCCTTTTCCATGGAGGATTTTTGCTGCTCCAGTATTTTTGCCACCTGGTCATCAGTCAGATTGAGGTCAGTTTTCATTTTTCCCATCCTCTTTTGCGCCATCATTTTCATTCTTTCGCTACGTTGCTTTTTTGCCTGGGCTATTTCACTTTTTTGTTCCGGTGTAAGTATATCCTGATACTTAGCCTTTCTTTCTTTCAAAAGATTAGCTTTTTCATCGCGATAATTCTTAAGAGTTATATTATCATTTTTTTCCAGATTGCTCAATTTTTCCCTATAATCATCATTTAATGCTTTTACCTGCTGCTTTTGGGCATCGGTGAGTTTAAGGTTCATCATCATATTATCATGGGGGTAACCGTGCATATTATGGTGATATTCTCCGCCCATTGCATAGCCTGATTTCTTTTGATGGCCATTCCAGGACTGCTGGTGAGTAGTGAGATTCTGAGTTGAATCGCCGGCTGACTGGGCATTGGCAGCAAAGGCTACCAAAGAGAATGCAGCTAAAGCGAATAGATATTTTTTCATGTGTACTTTTTTGTTTGTTTCAGGAATAGACCACAACAATTGAAGTCGGTTTAATTCTAGATATAAAATAATGTGTTAAGAAAATTTAAGACGGGTTCAATTCACTCCTGCCGATGCCAGGTCTTTATTGGCCAATTGACCGCAGGCGGCATCAATATCCTTTCCGCGGCTTATCCTCAGCCTGACATTTACCCGGTGAGCTGCCAGGTAGTCCATGAATTTTTGGGTAGCATCTTTGTCGGGTTTTACAAAACTTACGTTGTCAATAGGGTTATATTCTATAATATTTACCAGGTGGACAGGTACCTGCTTGTAGATTTTTATGAGATCATCGGCATCACGAAAAGAATCATTTTCTCCTTTGAACAAAATATATTCCAGGGTGATATCATTGCTTGTTTTGTCGTAAAAATAATTAAGCGCATCAATCAGCGCTTTTATATTGTTGCTTTCATTTATGGGCATGATTTCATTTCTTTTTACGTCATTAGCGGCGTGGAGTGATACTGCCAGGTTAAATTTGACGCCATCATCACCAAGTTGCCTGATCATTTTTGCAACACCGGCAGTGGATACGGTTATTCTGCGCGAACCCATGGCTAGTCCATCCTGAGCTGTAATTCTTTCTATCGCTTTTAAGACATTCCTGTAATTTAATAATGGCTCACCCATACCCATAAAAACTATATTGCTTAACTTTTTGCCATAAGTTTTTTCCGCCATTTGGTTTAGCAATACTACCTCGTCATAAATTTCATCGAAATGAAGATTGCGCTTTCTTTCCATATATCCGGTTGCACAAAATTTACAACTCAGGCTGCAGCCTACCTGCGAAGAAACACAGGCAGTTTGCCTATTATCAGCTGGAATTAACACGCCTTCTACAAAATGCCCGTCAAAAGTTTTGAACCTGGTTTTTATGGTACCATCACTACTGTATTGGCTGGCATTGATATGTATGGCAGGCAGGGAAAAATTATCCAGTAAGATTTCCCTGAGTTCTTTGCTCAGGTTAGTCATATCTTCAAACCTGGTGGCATGTTTTTGCCAAAGCCATTCCCAAACTTGTTTTGCCCTGAATTTTTTTTCCCCGATCGTGGTGAAATATTCATTAAGTTCTCCGAAAGAAAGCGCTCTTATATTTTTTTTATCGGCCATCCTGCAAAGATAGAAATTGTTAAGCTGCCCGGGATGATTGTATTTCATATACGCTCCTGTCGGTTCTGTTGAGATCCTTTGATGGTTAACGATCAAAGACAATTGTTTTAAAAAAAACAGAAACAATTATCTTGCAACCTGAAAAAGAATAATTCAAATGGAAACGGTGTTTGTAGTGGATGCGTTGCGAACTGCTGTGGGTAGATTTGGCGGAGCTTTAAGTACGATCCGTCCGGATGATCTGCTTGCAAACGTCATAGAGGCCATAATAAAGAGAAATGGCAAAATTGATTTGAAAGATATTGAAGATGTAATAGCTGGAGATGCTAATCAGGCCGGGGAGGATAACCGCAATGTGGCAAGAATGTCTTCCCTGCTGGCAGGATTGCCAGTCTCTGTTCCGGGAAATACGGTAAACAGGCTATGCGCCAGCGGACTGCAGGCTATTATGGATGCTTCACGCGCTATAATGTGCGGACATGGAGCATTATTTCTGGCTGGCGGAGTGGAAAGCATGACGAGAGCTCCTTTTGTATTAAATAAGGCCGAAGGGGCCTTCAGCAGGAAAGCAGAAATTTATGATACCACCATTGGATGGCGGTTCCCCAATAAAAAACTCGCTGATAAATATTATCCTTATTCCATGGGTGAAACAGCGGAGAATGTAGCAAAACAGTGGAAAATATCCCGTCATGCACAGGATGAGTTTGCATTAGAAAGTCAATCGAAGTATTTTGCTGCTCTTGGAGCGGGAAAGTGGAGAGATGAAATTGTTCCTGTTGAAATAATGCCTAATATAACCGAACAGATCATTTTTGAAAAAGATGAACATCCCCGAAAAACAACTATGGAAAAACTTTCGCAGCTCAGGCCCGCTTTCATTAAAGATGGAACTGTAACCGCTGGCAATTCGTCAGGGATAAATGACGGGGCTGCAATGCTCCTGCTGGCCAGTGACAGCATGGTTAAAAAATATGGCATGAAACCGATGGCTAAAATAATAAGTATGGCGGTAGCAGGAGTAGACCCGTCAATTATGGGAATTGGTCCCGTGCCTGCATCTGAAAAGGCACTTCATCGAGCAGGCCTTACAGTAAGGGATATTGGCCTGATCGAATTAAATGAAGCATTTGCATCTCAATCAATTGCCTGCATTCATGACCTGGGACTGGACCTGGAAAAAGTCAACGTAAATGGAGGGGCTATTGCCATTGGACATCCGCTCGGATGTTCGGGAGCCCGTATTTCAACAACCTTGTTATACGAAATGAGAAGAAGGGGTGTTCACTATGGACTTGCTACAATGTGTGTAGGCGTAGGGCAGGGGGCAGCAGTAGTTTATGAGAATATCAATTGACCTTGTTCTTTCAGATTCATGCAATTTTTTCCAATTCTGTTTTCACCAGCCTTGTATTGAAAAATAAAGTCAAGGCCAATAATAAAATTGCCATTAACCAGACACTCCAATGAAGAATTGGTGAAATATCGGCGCTTTCTGCAAATGAAAGACGTACAAATGCCAAATGGAAAAACTGGGTAATTACCAGGGCCGCGATGATAATAAACAAATATACCGGCAGCCAGGTTTTGGCAACACTTCTTGCCAACCATTTAGGAGAATAACCTAATACTAACATTAACCTCAGGTTGTCCTTGCTTTTTGCAATCATCAGTTGCAGGTAAAAAGAAAAAAGCATCAGGGCGAGCACAATCACCAAAATACCAAACAATCCCAAAGCGCTTACAATATTTTGAAGGATACTTTTTAGCCGGCTGAATTTTATTTTGTCTTTGTTTAAATGATAATTCTGCTCTTCCAGGAAGGAAATTAATTTTGGATCATTAGCGTCTTTGGTTTTAATGTAAACCCTGGATGCCCTGACAGAAGTATCACCGCTAAAATGCATGTTGCTCCAATTCATAAAGGATTTTGGGACCAGTATTGAATTGATCCGGTCACTCAGGGCCACGATATTTCCCCTGAAATTTTGCGTACCATTTGGTCCTGAACATTCCAGGATAATATTGACAGATGAAAGCGTCTTTGCAGAAAGCTGGGGCAAACCCTGGGCAGGTGCAAAAACATTGTACATTTCCAAAAAATCAGAAGAAAAAATTATGGGAACTATCATCTGTCCCGGCTCCCATGAAAAAGAAGGAGGTACCGTATCAATAAAATCATTATCAATACTTTCCAGGAAAAGATCGGTACTGAATGGAAGCATATTTCCTGCCGTAGCACGAACCCTGAATTGATTGGACATTAACGGAGCAGCGCCTGATATCTGAGGAACCATCTTAAGATTATTAATATCGCTCATGGTAAATCTATTATCCTTTCCCATATTTTCATTAGTAATGGTTTTGGAAATAGATATAAAATCAAACCCATTTTTCCGAGGATTATTTTCTTTTAGCATTTCCTGGATATTGATAAACATTTGCATGGAAACCAGCAGCAACAGTACGCCTATTCCTAATCCAAAATACCCCATCCATTTGGAAAAAATATTTTTGCCCGAAATTATTAAATGCTGGATTTTTTTATATGATAATTCCATTTTTTACTGGCTATTGTACCATGTTCGTTTGTTTTCCCAAATGTTTTTATAACATCAACACTTTTTCACCCTTCAGAAAATCGAGCGGTTTCAGATCGGCAAAAACCATAGCTGCATTCCGCTTTTCACATTCTTCATAAATAAGTTTCATGGCTTTGATTCTATTGTCTTCATCCAGATGGCTATAAGGTTCGTCTAATAATAAAAAATCAAAAGGCTGCACGAGTGATCGTATGATGGCAATGCGTTGTTGTTCCCCATAACTACACGTTTTGATTTGCTGGTCAAGTTTATTTACCACACCCAGTTTGCTGGCCAAATCTTCAATATCTCCGGGTTTGTAATATGGGTTCAGCATGCGCTTGATTTCAATATTTTCCCTGGCGCTTTGATCTTCAAAAAATCTTAAATCCTGGAAAATGATGCTTATTTTATTTTGCCGGAAAGAAGAAAAGCTTTCCGCAGAAAGCTCTTTAATATTATTTTTATCGTAAGTAATATTTCCCTTAAAATCCGTTCGCAATCCATAAATAAAATGGATTAAAGAAGTTTTTCCACTGCCTGATGGCGCTACTATATGCAGGTGTTCACCTTTATTAATGACTACCGTATGGCCCCAAACCTGGGAACGGTTTATATTCTCTTTATTTATGTATTCGGGTACAATTTCCTGCAGGGTTATCTGCATAGTCTTTTTGCTTCTTAAGATATTTATTAAAAATATGCCTATTTGTGACCAACCGTATCAATAGGTGGAGGTATCATTAAAGAATCAGTAGCGCTCATCCCGGATTTTTCAGAGGCCATTTTTGCTATTGCAATAGTAGACAGTTGGTCAAAATAATGATTTAATTGTTTCAGACTATTGGTATTCTGGTCCATGAAATTAATTTCCGTATTTCCGACTATTGCTCCATCCTTAATATCGCCCGAGGTCACATATACATTGTTCCATAATTTCAAACTTTCATTCATAATAGTAGATGCATCACCGCTCATTTGTTTTGAGTTATTTATTTCAGTAAGAATCTTATGAATATCAATATACATACCAATAGGATGTCCACTTAATTTGTCGAGGAAGTCAAACTTATTATTGGCATTCCCTGCCAGGTAATCATTCAGGAATTGCTGACGATTGGATATTGCAAAGAAACGGTCATTTTGTCCAAAGTGAATAGATGAGTCGCTTCCTCTCATGGCGCCCCCCATTTGTTTGCCGGCGTCCAGTAGTTTTTGAAAACTGGCTTTGTCTCCAATGGAAACTGAAAAAAGAATGTTCAAATCCGGCCGTGAGGATATGACAGAATTTTCCTCGTCTTTCTTATTATTATCAGCATTTGCGTTCATGGTAAAATCGGATGCAGCCAGAACCAAATCACCTTTATTAGCTTTTACAAAATCATTGAGGGTGAAACCTATTTTATCGGAGTAACTGTTTACCATTCCATCCAGGCCAATTAGCTTGATAAGTTCCCTGATCCCTTCCGGCTGAAAATTCAATGCCAGCAGACCAAAAATGTTTTGCGAAGGAATCGATTTAATCATACCTGTATTGATACTTCCCCCTTTATACTTATTCATAAAATCCAACAACTCTTTACCTGCATAGCCTTTATGCGTAATATCAATTTTTCCATTATCAAAATTTACGGTATATGTGCCTATATTATCCTTAAAAAATACATCTAGTTTCAGCATCCCAAGCATCCCGAGAGATGATGATCCTTTCATAATTTCTTCTGTATTTATCCAGGCATGCATATCTCCGGGTTCCTTCAGGAGGTCTGCAAATTTTTCATTCTTTGAAAGACTTTCATCAGATTTCAGGTTGAATAGATTTTTCACGGCTGCGGACATCGCCTCATTCTTATCAACAAGTGGCGCCATATTATTCCCCTGGTTTCCCATAGGATTCATCGAGTTTATCTTTGATTGAGCCTCGCTTGCATCAAAAACATATGCAAAATGTTTACTATCCCAGCCAACTATTCCTTCCCCTTTTAGGGAAAGCATATTGATACCACCATCTGTTTTTATAGTGCCGGTTGAATCAAGATTCTTATTGAATTGGCTGAAATCGGATTCGTTTTTTATGGATCCTTCCATTCCAAAAATTCCATTTGGTGATGCGGCATTTTTTTCCACAAAAAACATTAAGCCTTCATCCATATCCATTCCGCTGTTTCCGGGATCATCCAAAATTTTTTTCATCCAGGGTTTTCCATTGGAATCACTCATCGCCTTTATATACCAGCTTGTTTGTTTTATATCATCCCAGGTGAGTTTGGTTTTAAGCGATTTTGTATTCACCTGGAAAACGAACATAGCATCTTTAGGTACCATCCTTCCCGCCTCGTTTTGCTTGCTGCAGGATGAAAATAGAAATGCTGTTGCGCAAAATGTGATAAAAAGCTTTGAAAACGATTTCATATTATTCAGTTTTAATTTTTGATTCTGTATAGGTTTTTTTGATTTTGCAATTGGCTCCAAATACCCCATAACCTTTCTTCTTGATGACAAATATTTGGTAAAGTAACCTATTTATTATTTAAAATATGAAGGAAGGTCATCGGCAGGGATGGTTTGCTGCTCAGATTTCAAAAGATCCTTCACGATGCATGTATTTTGAGCAAGTTCATTCGAACCAATGATTACAGCATAAGCTATATTCTTCCTGGATGCATATTTAAATTGCTTGTCCAACTTCACTGGTTCATAAAATAATTCGCAACTTACCCCATTAGATCTGAGCTTCTGCATTAGCTTAAACGCAATTTTTGATTCTTCATCACCAAGATTGAAGAATAATACCGAAGTTGATTTATTTATCTCCTCCGGAAAAAGATTAAGCTCATTCATCACGTCAAATATCCTGTCAACACCAAAACTTATCCCTATTCCTGGTATGTTTGGTAATCCAAACAAACCGGTTAAATCATCATATCTTCCACCGCCCCCGATACTGCCCATTTCAATGTTTCTTGCCAATGCTTCATAAATAATGCCAGTATAATAGTTAAGTCCCCGTGCCAATGTGAAATCTACAAAAATTGATCCAGTGTGTGCTTGTCCTTCGGCTTCATTTATCATTCCAAGGACAGATCGAAGTTCTTCAATTCCTGTTTTGCCTTGGGTGATGGTTCCTAATAAATCTGAAACCTTATTTAATTTTTCTTCATTGGAACCGTCTATAATTAAATATTTTTCGATTAATTCGATCTGTTTATCAGTTAATTCTTTTTCTTTCAATTCGGCTTTTACCTTTTCAAGGCCAATTTTATCCAGTTTATCAATGGCAATTGTAATTAAAGTCATCATATCAGTTCCGCCACATAATTCTGAAAGCGCTGCGAGAATTTTTCGACTGTTAATTTTTATATCAACCGGGATTTTCAGTTTCTTAAAAACCTGCAAATAAATTTCAGCAAGTTCAGCATCACTGAGTAAAGAAGACGTTCCAGCTATATCAGCATCACATTGATAAAATTCCCTGTATCTTCCTTTTTGGGGTCTGTCAGCGCGCCAAACAGGTTGCATCTGATATCGTTTAAACGGCATAGTGAGTTTTCCAAAGTTCATGGAAACATACCTGGCAAAAGGAATAGTAAGATCATACCGGAGCGCTCTTTCGGTGATACCTTTTTCATTTTTACCTTCCAGTATTTTTTCGAAATTTTTTTGTGCTTCTGATTTTTTTGCCGCGTTATCAAGACCGTTATTTAGGATTTTGAAGATAAGTTTATCGCCTTCTTCGCCATATTTACCCATAAGCGTTTCCAGGTTTTCTATAGCAGGAGTTTCCAGGGGCTCAAAACCATATAATTCAAAAACACTTCTAATCGTATTTAAAATAAATTGTCTCTTGCGAATTACTTCGGCATTAAAATCCCTCGTTCCCTGTGGTAATGCTGGCTTCATGCTTGCATCCTGTAGATAAATAAAATATAAGCAGCAAAAATATGATTTTCAGGTTTACCCGACGGTTTACCAATCCTTTGATCAGAATTATTGCAAATATTGATAAAACTCAAAATTCTTTTGACCGAGTTTATGCAAAATATACCGGCCAGCATCTTACCGGTGAATAGTTTGGAGCTTAAATGATAAAAATCAGAAATAGGATTTTGAGATGGATTGTAAAACCAAAGATTTAAGAAGGACATAGGTTCATGCATTTCATGAATAATTGTTCCCTGATCTGAAAACTTTTGGGAAACTGCAGATTGAATAAAATTAACAATTTAAGAGCAACACCAACAAAAATTTTATCGTCTATGAATAAATGTAACGCGGAAGGAATAAGCCCTGGGTAAGAACAGAAAAGTTGAGAAGCTATGAATAGTCAGATTTGAATTCCGGGCGAATTTCCTTTCGAAACTGGAGGTTGAAATATTGTGGATCATTTTATTCTTCTTCTGAGGTTTAGGAGTTAATTTTAGAAATATTTCGAATAATAAGAAATGATTTGGTGGGTTTTATAGACAATTTCTCTATTTTATTTTATCTTGCCCTGCGCTTAAGAAAATTTGAAGATATGAGTCTTGAAGAATTTGAAAATACGCCTGATTCCAAAACAAAGAGGTATGTCCTGATGAAAAGCATTATGGATTTTGGAATGGGTTTTATTTATCTTGGGATTGGGGTCATAATTTTTTTTTCAAAAGAATTTCATCTTAATAATAATTTTTCGGATAGCACGATTGCCAAAATTTTTGCAGTTGTTGTTATCATTTACGGGTCTTGGAGAATTTACAGGGGCATTAAAAAAGATTATTATAAAGACTAATGAACATTCATTTATTTATGAGCAAAATAAAAAGAATGCTGGCAATAATGGCTGGTATTATGCTTATTTTTTCTGGATGTTCTGGTGGTAATGATCGCCCCGACCTGGACTCACCAGGTAAGGGTACCATCCATATTAGTGTGGATGAATCTTTTAAACCGGTTATTGATTCACAGATCCAGGTTTTTGAAGCCTTATTTCCGAAAGCTAAGATAATAGCTGATTATAAACCGGAAGCCGAATGTTTTAAAGACCTGATGAAAGATAGTACCAGGATGATTATCGTAACGAGAGGGCTTACTGATGCTGAAGAAAAATTTTATAAGGATAGTCTTACCTATTATCCTTCTTTTGCAAAGATAGCTTATGATGCTATTGCCGTTATTGTGAATAATGATGATCCTGATTCCCTGCTTTCCGTTGACAAAATTCGCGGAATTCTGGATGGTTCAACCGGCGACAAGCAAAAAGCTATTTTTGATGGGTTATCGGAAACGAGCACTATTCGCTATGCAATTGATTCAATTTTGGAAGGGAAGCCCTTTGATCCTACGAAGGTCTTTGCAGAAAAAAACTCTTTAGATGTGATTAATTATGTTGGCGAGCACACCGGTGTTTTAGGCTTTGTAGGAGTAAGCTGGATAGGTAATCCTGAAGATACTTCTCAACTTAGTTTTTTGAAAAAAGTAAGGATTGCTTCTATTCAATGCAACTGCCAGGATGATTCTTATGTTAAACCTTACCAGGCAAATATAGCTACGGAGCGATATCCCCTGGTTCGCGGTTTGTATTATATATTGAAAGAAAATTATGATGGACTGGGTGGAGGATTTGCAAATTTTATGCAATACGAAAGAGGTCAACTTATATTCAGAAGAGCATACTTATGGCCGGCAAGAATGAACTTTTCTATAAGACCTGCTACTACAAATTGAAAAAAAAAGTTATACATTTAAACTTAGAAAAATGCGAAAAATGAAACAAATCTTCCTGCTGTGCTCTTTTATTATTTTTGGAAATATACTTTTTGCCCAAACTGTTGATGATGGTAAAAAGTTTCTGAACTATGAAAAGTACATGAGTGCTCAGAGTGTGTTCAGCAAACTTGTAGCTGCAAATCCTAATGATATAGAAACCGTGTATTGGCTCGGACAAACTTATATTGAAAATGAGGATAATAACGACACAGCGGCGGCGAAAGCATTATATCAAAAGACATTACAGGCAAATCCTAATGCCCCTTTGCTGATTGTTGGTATGGGTGAAATTGACTTAATGGAAGGTAGAAAAGAGGACGCCCGTAACAAGTTCGAAACGGCTATTAGCATTTCGAAGAAAAAAGATGTTGCTCCAATACTTACTGCCGTTGGCAGGGCAAACATAGACGTTAAGGGAGGAGATATGGTTTACGCAATCGATAAACTTAACCAGGCAGCTGATAAGGATAAAAAAAATGTGGATATTCAGACTTTGCTTGGCGATGCCTATAGAAGATTGATTGATGGTGCTAATGCTACAATTGCCTATCAGAATGCATTAGCAATAGATCCCAAAAGCGGCAGGGCGGATTTCATGATTGGGAGAATTTATGAAACCCAGGGTTATGGACAGGAGCCGCTTTATATGAGGTATTATAATGCGGCCATTGATGCAGATCCCAATTTTGCACCAGTATATTATTGGTTGTATCAATACTATTACCAGCGGGATGTAAATAAATCAAGGGAGTATCTGGATAAATATATAGCAGTTGCTGATCCTGAACCTAAGAACTGCTATTATTTAGCTTCGATACTTTATGCTTCAAAATTGTATAATGATGCTATATCTAAGGCGAATGATTGCATTGCCAAGGACAGTAAAAAACCTTATCCTAATTTATATGGAATAAAGGCTTATGCCTACGACAAGATGGGTGATTCAATAAATGCAAAGGCCAATTTTGAACAGTTTTTTGCCTTAGCGAATCCTGATAAAATAGGGCCTAACGATTATGCTACTTATGGAAGAATCCTTTTGAAAAATCCGTCCAAAGACGCAGCAGATTCGGCAAGCAATGATACTCTCGCTACAACCTATATCGATAAGGGTATAGCCCTGGATACTTCAATGTCTGATAAACTGGACATAATTAAATCAACCGCAGAAAGCCTTGTAGCTGCCAAAAGATATGGTGAAGCGGCAAAGTGGTATACAAAGGCCTTGTATCTTAAGAAAGATTATGGCAAGGTGGATTTGTATTATGCAGGTTATAACGATTACCGTGCCGGAAATTACCAGGGCGCAGATTCCGTATTTGGTTTATACATGCAAAAATACGCGGATGATATTTTTGGCTCTTATATGAGAGCCCGCGCCAATGAAGGTATTGACACGGCAGGTTCATTGGGATTGGCAAAACCTTTTTACCAAAAAGTAATTGAACTTGCAGATTCATCCCAGGAAAAGACTGCAACCATTAAGGCATACGAAACGACCGCCTACAGGTATATGGTAGCCTATTCATACAATATTCAACACAATACACCATCTGCTATTGAATGGAATGCAAAAATCCTTGTATTGGATCCTGCTGATGCGCAGGCATTGGCAAATGATAAGGCATTGAGAGCGAAGCCTGGTAAATCATCGAAAGACAATAATTCGCAAGAAAAAAAATAGGATAAATTAAATTTTTAAATGCCCCGCTTCCAAAGTGGGGTTTTTATTTTCAAAATTCCTTATGCGGATTATATTATTAAAAGACTTCCAGTTCTTTACTGTCTATTTTGCTGATATCAAGATCCGATGATTATTGAAAATCGGATAGGCTGTTGTACTTTCGCACATAATAATTTTCAGATTGATACATTCATTCTTTTTGCAGGTTGAAACGTCCGGTAACAGTACTTTAGGTTATCTTCCCATAGGCATACAACTCGTCTTTGCAATCGTTTTAGTTGGAGGGATTATTTTGCTCACGCATATTTTTGGCCCGAAGCGGGATTCGGACGAAAAACTTCAAAATTTTGAAAGTGGTATTGAAGGTCATGGAAATGCGAGACGTCCGATGGCTATCAAATACTTTCTGGTAGCAATCCTATTTGTTTTGTTCGATGTAGAAGTTATTTTTTTCTATCCTTATGCAGTTAATTTTCGGGAGTTAGGCTGGCACGGATTTTTAGCAATTATTATGTTTGTTGCCTTTTTCTTATTTGGATTTATTTACATAATAAAAAAAGGCGCTTTGAATTGGGAAGAATGATCAATGAGTGAACAAGCACCGGTAAAAGTTTGTTTTATAGGTTCTTTGAGTCAGTCATTCAATTAGAAAAATAAAAATTGAAATTATGGCCCGTCCGGTTCAATATAATATTACCAATAAGAGAGTTGAGTCATCCATTGCTATGGCTGAAGAGCCGGAAGGCTACGCCGGTGAAGGTTTTTTTGCTACCAAACTGGGTGATGTGGTGGGGCTGGCAAGAAAAAATTCTATCTGGCCTTTACCATTTGCCACCAGTTGTTGCGGCATTGAATTTATGGCGCTCATGGCCTCTCATTACGACCTTGCCAGGTTTGGTTCCGAAAGAGTTAGTTTTTCGCCCAGGCAATGTGATCTGTTAATGGTAATGGGCACAATAGCTAAAAAAATGGCTCCCATTGTGAGGCAGGTTTATCTCCAGATGGCTGAGCCGCGTTGGGTTTTGGCAATGGGAGCGTGCGCAAGTAGTGGAGGCATATTTGATACTTACTCCGTTTTACAAGGTATTGACCAGATAATTCCGGTAGATGTATATGTGCCGGGTTGTCCTCCCAGGCCTGAGGCAGTGCTGGATGGGTTTATGAAAGTACAGGACCTTGTTGGAAAAGAAAATTTGCGTCGCAGGAATTCTGAAAAATATAAGGAACTATTGAATAGCTATGGAATACAATAAGATTGTATCTGTTTGATTTTATAAATTTTCATCTTTGATAAAATAAGAAGAACAATTTAAAAGACCCGATGGCATTAACCAACCCGATTATCCGGCAACTTTTATCTGAGAAATTCGGGGAAAGTCTGTCTGATTGGACCGAACCTTATGGGATGCTGACCTTTACCTCTCCTAAGGATTTGAATCTTAAAGTCCTTCAGTTTCTTTATGATGATCCAACGTTGAAGTTTCGTTTTCTTACTGATATATGTGGCGTTCATTACCCTGAGCGAAAAGGCGAAGAATTGGCTGTTGTTTACCACCTGCATAATTTAGCAGATAATGTTCGGGTACGGTTCAAAATATTTACAGATATTTCCAAACCTGATGTATTTAGCGCCACGGCATTATATTCTTCCGCAAACTGGATGGAGCGTGAAACGTATGATTTTTTCGGAGTAAATTTTATTGGCCATCCAAACCTTGTGAGGATATTAAATGCTGATGAGATGGAATATTTTCCAATGAGGAAGGAATATCCCCTGGAGGACCAAGAGAGGATTGATAAGGATGATGAAATGTTTGGAAGAGATTAAAAAATCAAAAAATGGAAAATATTTAGAGGATATATTTTAAATATAGAAATGTATTGATAAATATATTCATGGTATTTTCCTTAAAGGGGGCACTCATAGCCACCGGAGAAAAATCAAGAAGTTTCTTTCTTGGAATGGGAACGGCCGCAGGATTAATCATATCAGGAGAAAGGATATCGATTAAAAAAAAGCAAAAGGGAACGCAGAAACTGAAAAATTGAAGATTAATTAATTCCAAATTTATATGAAACTCAAAAATACTATAACCGGGATTCTTTAAATATAATATGCCTGAGACCAAGCATCATATAAATCTGCCGGGACACTCGCTTGAAAAAAAGACGACTACATTAAACCTGGGACCAACTCATCCTTCTACTCATGGTGTTTTTCAAAATATTGTTGAGCTCGATGGAGAGCGAATCGTGAGCGCTGAGCAAACTGTTGGATACATCCACAGGGCTTTTGAAAAGATTGCTGAACACCGCCCTCTGTACCAAATCACTCCCCTGACTGACCGTTTAAATTATTGTTCCTCACCTATCAATAATATGGGCTGGCATATCTGCTGTGAAAGATTGCTGGACGTAAAAACACCCAAAAGAGTAGATTATTTGCGTATAATTATTATGGAGCTTGCCCGTATTTCAGATCACCTGATCTGTAATTCTATAGTTGGGGTCGATTCAGGAGCCTATACAGGTTTCCTGTATGTAATGCAGTACCGGGAGCTCATTTATGAAATATATGAGGAGGTTTGCGGATCGAGACTGACTACCAATATCGGGCGCATTGGCGGCTTCGAAAGAAATTTTACAAACGAGGCTTTCACAAAACTTGAAAAATTTATTAAAGAGTGGCCTGTTGTTCTTGCCGAATTTGAAAGCCTGTTTACTCGAAACAGGATATTTATGGATCGGACTATCGGGGTTGGCCCTATTGATGGCGAGCGTGCCCTGAATTATGGATTCACAGGGCCCAATCTTCGTGCTGCAGGGGTTGACTATGATGTGCGTATTCATGCACCTTACAGCAGTTATGAAGATTTTGACTTCACAATTCCGGTCGGTAGTACAGGAGATTCTTATGACAGGTTCCTGGTGAGGAATGAAGAAATGAAGCAAAGCCTGAAGTTAATCAAAGATGCATATGGTAAAGTCCAGGAATTTAAAGGAACAGATGCCGATGTTTTCCATGCAGATGCACCTGAATATTATTTACCGGATAAAAAGGATGTTTATACCAAAATGGAAGCACTTATTTATCATTTTAAAATAGTTATGGGTGAAATTGATATGCCAGCAGGAGAAATCTATTCTGCTGTGGAAGGAGCAAATGGTGAGTTGGGCTTTTATTTAATAAGTGATGGTGGCAGGGCGCCTTACCGGCTTCATTTCCGGAGGCCATGTTTTATTTATTATCAGGCGTATTCTGAATTAACGAAAGGAGGAATGTTAAGTGATGCAATTATTACCATGAGCAGCCTGAATTTGATTGCAGGGGAGATGGATGCCTAGGAAAAAAGGTTGGATTAATAAATTTATAATAAGGAAAATATTAAGCAATGGTTTTTTCTGAACTACAGTTGAATAAAGTAAATGAAATAATCAGCCATTACCCTGAAGGGAAGCAGAAAAGCGCTATCCTTCCTTTGTTACATATGGCTCAGCAGCAAGGAGGTGGATGGCTTGATGTTCCGGCGATGGATTACGTTGCTTCTCTGCTCAATATTCTGCCAATTGAAGTATATGAAGTAGCAACCTTTTATTCGATGCTCAACACAAAGCCTGTAGGTAAATATGTTTTTGAGGTTTGCCAGACCGGGCCTTGCATGCTGAATGGCAGCGATGAGATCATAAAATATATCCAGAGTAAATTATCAATTAATAGTGGTGAGACAACTCCAGACGGCTTATTTACGCTAAAGGTTGTCGAATGCCTTGGTGCCTGCGGCTATGCGCCCATGATGCAGTTTGGAAAGACTTACCGGGAGCATCTTACAAAAGAAAGAGTTGACCAGATCATAGATGAATGTATAGCACGGGCTGCGGCCAATAATTAAATTGAACTTAACATATGAAATTAACCGGATGTTTAATTGTGAGAAGAAGAAATAATTGATATAATGTCAAAAAAATTATTATTAGATAAGGTTCATATCCAGGGCATTCGCACTTTTGAGGGTTATCGTCGTGAAGGTGGTTACAAGAGTGTGGAAAAGGCTCTTCGGATGCAGCCCAATGAAATCGTTGAAGAGGTGAAGCGAAGTGGACTGAGAGGCAGGGGAGGCGCGGGTTTCCCAACTGGAATGAAATGGAGTTTTTTGGCCAAGCCGGAAGGTACACCCCGCTACCTTGTATGTAATGCTGATGAGAGCGAACCAGGAACATTTAAGGACCGGTACCTGATGGAATTTATTCCACATATGCTGATAGAAGGAATGATAGCTTCTTCTTATGCATTGGGCAGTAACGTTAGCTATATCTACATCCGCGGAGAATATGACTGGATCACAGAAATTCTTGACCAGGCAATAACAGAAGCGAAGCAAAATGGTTTTTTGGGAAAGAATATTCTTGGTTGTGGATTTGATTGTGAAATATATACGCACAGAGGAGCAGGAGCATACATATGCGGAGAAGAAACAGCTCTTCTCGAGAGCCTTGAAGGAAAAAGGGGATTACCCAGAATCAAACCGCCATTTCCTGCTGTAAAAGGATTGTGGGGATGTCCAACGGTAGTAAATAATGTGGAAACTATTTCCGCTGTTGTTTCTATAATCAATGATGGGGGAGAGGCTTACTCTAAGATCGGAGTTGGCAGGTCAACCGGTACCAAATTAATTTCTGCATGTGGAAACATTAATAAGCCCGGTGTTTATGAAATAGATATGACGATTTCGGTAGAAGAGTTTATTTATAGTAATGAATATTGTGGAGGAATTCCTAATGGCAAAAGATTGAAAGCATGTATTCCGGGAGGCTCATCAGTGCCTATATTACCGGCAAACCTTTTACTGAAAACGACTAAGGGTGAAAAAAGAATCATGAATTATGAAAGCCTCTCTGACGGTGGTTTTGCAACAGGTAGTATGCTGGGATCAGGAGGATTTATAGTTTTGGATGAAGATCAGTGTATTGTTCGAAATACCATGTCGCTTGCAAGATTCTATCACCATGAAAGCTGCGGTCAATGTTCTCCCTGCCGGGAAGGAACAGGCTGGATGGAAAAAATATTGAACAAAATTGAAAATGGGAAGGGAGAAATGAAGGATATTGATTTGCTTTGGGATATCCAGGGGAAAATTGAAGGAAATACTATTTGCCCGCTGGGAGACGCCGCAGCGTGGCCGGTAGCTGCAGCCATCAGGCATTTCAGAGATGAGTTTGAATGGCATGTTTTAAATCCGGAGGAATGCTTGGAAAGAAATTATGGTTTGGCACATTATGCGGATGAGTTGCAGATTCCTGCTGGAGCATAATAAAATTTGAAAGTTTAAATTATTGATAAAAACAAAATTTACGCATAACCTTAACTGAAAGCTCAGCGTAAAATAATAAAAAGATGGCTGAAGAAACAAAAAAAGAATCGCCTGCAAATTTTAAAGTAACCATAGATGGCAGAACTATTGAAGTTCCGCCGGGTACTTCTATTTTAAATGCTGCCCGGATGATTGGACCTGAAGTAGCTCCGCCGGCTATGTGCTATTACAGCAAGCTGGAAGGTAGCGGCGGTAAATGCAGAACCTGTATGGTAGAAGTAGCTGCAGGTTCTACTGCCGATCCCAGGCCAATGCCCAAACTGGTAGCCTCATGCAGAACCAACGTAATGGATGGAATGGTGGTTAAGAACACTACCAGCCAGAAGGCGCTGGAAGCCAGGAAAGGCGTGGTCGAATTCTTATTGATCAATCACCCGCTGGATTGCCCTGTCTGCGACCAGGCAGGTGAATGCCATCTTCAGGACCTTGGGTACGAGCATGGAGCAGTAAAAACCCGTTACGAATTTAAGAGACGCACTTTTGTGAGGGAGGATATTGGTCCTTATATTCAATTACACATGACAAGATGTATTCTTTGTTACAGGTGTGTTTATGTTGCCGATCAATTAACTGATAATCGGGTTCATGGAATCCTTGACCGTGGAGATCATTCTGACATCTCCACCTATATTTCCAAAGCTATTGATAATGACTTTAGCGGGAATGTTATTGACGTTTGCCCTGTAGGAGCATTGACAGATCGAACTTTCAGATTTAAAAACCGCGTTTGGTTTTTGAGACCTATGGATGCCCATCGTGATTGTGATAAGTGCTGTGGAAAAGTTACCTTATGGAACCGCGGTGAAGAAGTATTTCGTGTAACGGCAAGAAAAGATCAATGGGGCGAAGTGCAGAATGATGAAAGCGGAAAGCCAATGTGGATATGCAATACTTGCAGGTTTGAAAAAAAGAATAGCTCAGATTGGGTTATTGAAAAACCGACCGCTATAAGCAGGCATTCGGTTATTTCCGGAAATCACTACCAGGTAAAAGTAATTCCACCGGATCCATTGAATAAAATATTGAATGGCAGAAGTCCATTATTACTGATGGATATTCATGAGGAAAGCCAGGTAAATCAACCGGATGTGCGCCTTGATGAATTACCGGGTCCTGCAACAGGCAATACATTTAACGGAGACCCATCTTCAAGTGGACACAATGCTACAGATACGAGGGAAAATAAAAAATTACAACTAGGGCAACCCGATATGTAAAACATATAAAATGACTAAACAGTAATATCTTTATTTCGCTTAAAACAGGTTTTTATCTATTGAACTTTAGATTTCACTTATGCATTTATTAGCAATTGACTGGGCTTTATTTTATGAAAAACTAATCCTTATTGTCATCGTAGTTAGCATTTCCCTTGTTGTGGCTATGTATTCTACCTATGCGGAACGTAAGGTTGCCGCCATTATCCAGGACAGACGCGGTCCCAACCGGGCGGGCCCTTTCGGTATCTTTCAACCCCTTGCAGATGGACTAAAACTATTTTTTAAAGAAGAAATTATTCCCAAATTTTCATCCAAATTCTTATTCATACTTGGGCCCGGTATGGCAATGCTTACAGCCATCATGATCAGTGCTGTGATACCATGGGGAGATAAAATTCATATTTTTAACCGTGATATTTCTTTGCAGATTGCAGATGTAAATATTGGTATTTTATATGTTTTTGGAATAGTAAGTCTTGGAGTTTACGGAATTATGATTGGCGGATGGGCGAGTAATAACAAATTTTCGCTCCTAGGCGCCATGCGGGCTGCTTCTCAAATTATCAGTTACGAACTTGCTATGGGTATCACCCTTATTGCCCTTCTGATGCTTACCGGAACCTTGAGTTTGAAAACGATGGTAGAACAGCAAACAGACCAGTGGTGGAACATTTTCAAGCAACCACTGGGTTTTCTGATTTTTCTAATCTGTGCTTTCGCAGAGACGAACAGAACACCTTTCGATTTAGCAGAAGCGGAAAACGAATTGATAGGAGGTTATCATTCTGAATATTCTTCCATGAAACTTGGATTTTATTTATTTGCGGAATATGTGAATATGTTTTTAAGCAGTGCGGTAATGGTTACCTTGTTTTTTGGGGGTTATGATATCCCTTTTGTGAATGACCATACACTTATTAATACGGTTGGTATCAATGGGATGGCAGTATTGCAGGGACTGGCATTTTTTATTAAAATTGTTTTGTTCCTGTTCCTGTTTATGTGGGTGAGGTGGACGATTCCCCGTTTCCGTTATGATCAACTAATGAACCTTGGCTGGAAAATATTACTGCCTCTTTCATTATTTAATATGTTAATTACCGGCGCTATAATTTTGTTACACCAGAATCACTGGCATTTGTGAATTGGTCTCTAAATGTGATTTTTTAATGAAGAACAGTTATAAATTAAAATATACTTTTGCGGACAATAAATTGAATCCCGTTTTTTACGGTGAAATTAAAAGGAGGTTTTTATGGAGGCACTAACGAGCAGGATGAAGCCGGTTTCAAGAAGAAGGATGACCACCTGGGAACGGATGTATTTGCCTGAAATTCTGAGGGGAATGTTTATTACATTCAGGCATATTTTTAAAAAGAAAGTGACGATTAATTACCCTGAAAAAACAAGACCATTCAGCCCCGTTTTTCGCGGGTTACAAATATTAAACAGGGATGAAGAAGGTCGCGAAAGGTGCACGGCCTGCGGATTATGCGCCGTAGCCTGCCCTGCCGAAGCAATTACCATGGAGGCAGCCGAACGCCAGCCGGGAGAAGAACATTTATACCGGGAAGAAAAATATGCAGCCAAATATGAGATTAATATGCTACGCTGTATCTTTTGTGGATTGTGTGAAGAGGCATGTCCAAAAGACGCTATTTATCTGAGCGAAACTTTTGCACCTGCCAATTACCAGCGAAAAGGATTTATATATGAAAAGAAGGATTTATTGATTCCTAACCCTAAAGAAGATCGGGAAGGATTTGCGAAAGCAAAGGGCAACAGAATTTTGCATCCCGAAGGGCACGGAAACGAAAAATAAAGGTACAATATCAGGAACTTATACATGTCAACCACACAAATCTTATTCTGGTTCTTATCTCTCCTTGCCATAACAGGAGCTATCGGGATGGTGGCAACTAAAAATCCCATTTACGCAGTACTTTGGCTGATTGTAGTGTTCTTTTCTATTTCAGGGCATTATATTTTGATGAATGCACAGTTTCTGGCAATTGTCAATATTATTGTTTATGCAGGCGCCATTATGGTGCTTTTTACATTTGTAATTATGTTGATGAATTTGAACGAGCACCCGGAAATTCCGAGAAATATTTATATGAAAGCCATTGGAATAATTGCTGGAATGTGTTTGCTTATAGTGTTGGTGGCAGCACTTTCCAAATCTTCTGAAATGAACATTGAAATGAAATACGGGACAAATGTCGGGCTTATCAAATACCTTGGACGTACACTGTTTAATGATTATGTTATTCCTTTTGAAATAAGCAGCGTTTTATTTCTTAGCGCTATGATGGGTGCTGTAATAATAGGTAAAAAAGAAAAAGAAGAAGCATCATAAAATTGCAGATTTACTGCTGCCATAAAAATCGGGGAATTACAGTAATTAAAACTAATAAAGCATGGAAATAAAGTGGTACCTGATATTGTCTCTTACATTGTTTTGTATTGGCATTGTCGGTGCACTTATCAGGCGCAATTCAATCATAATATTTATGTGTATCGAATTAATGCTGAATTCGGTTAACCTGCTTCTTGTGGCGTTTTCAAAAATGCATTTGTCGGAAGGAGTTACCAAAGCTGCATCGGCTATTGATGCACAAATTTTTGTATTCTTTATTATGATTGTAGCGGCTGCGGAGGTAAGTGTAGGGCTGGCTATAATAGTAATGATGTACCGCAATACCAGGTCCATTGATATTAACTTTTTAAACAGACTTAAAAACTAAACCCGGGAGAAAAAAAGATTTTTGAAATTCCAATATACTGGCTGAATTTATGATAAATATTTTTGACAAAGCTTATCTGATTCCTTTATTCCCCCTGCTTGGGTTTCTGATTAATGGCCTTGGGAGAAAGTCGATTTCAAAATCAGTGACGGCTTTTATCGGGAGTTCAGTAATCTTCATTTCTTTTTGCCTGAGCATTCTCGTATTCATCAATGTTTCAAAAACAGGGTTTGTAGCTCAACATCCTGCTTATTTTTCTTTCATCAATATTGGGAAACTTAGCATTCCATTCGAATTTCAAATTGATCAGCTTACATCTGTTTTCCTTCTTATCATAACTGGAGTGGGGTTTTTAATTCATGTTTATTCAACATCCTACATGAAAGAGGAAGATCGCAGCGGTTATGCCCGGTATTTTTCTTTTCTTAACCTCTTTGTTTTTTCCATGCTATTGTTAGTAATGGGTGGTAATTATGTAATCATGTTTATGGGTTGGGAGGGAGTAGGTTTGTGTTCCTATCTTTTAATTGGATTTTGGTTTAAGAATGAAAGTTTCAACAATGCAGCTAAAAAAGCTTTCATTATTAACCGGATTGGAGATTTTGGTTTCATTTTAGGTATATTTTGGCTTATCAATGCTTTCGGAACAACCTCCTATCAACAGCTCTTTGGTTCACATAATGGGGCTCTCACTTTCATGAAGCCTGAAAATGCCGGTATTCTGACGGGAATCAGTTTGTTGCTTTTTGTTGGAGCCATGGGCAAAAGTGCTCAGATTCCTTTATATACGTGGTTGCCCGACGCGATGGCGGGCCCAACTCCAGTTTCAGCCTTGATACATGCTGCAACAATGGTAACAGCTGGTATATATATGATCGCAAGAAGTAATATCATGTACTCTATGTCGCCTTTCACGATGACATTCGTTGCAATTATTGGATTGTCCACAGCTGTGTTTGCTGCCGTGATTGCATTGCAGCAAAATGATATAAAGAAAGTATTGGCTTATTCTACTGTAAGCCAACTCGGGTATATGTTTTTGGGTTTGGGAGTAGGAGCGTATTCAGCAGCAGTATTTCATGTAATGACACATGCGTTTTTCAAGGCCCTCCTTTTTCTTGGGGCGGGATCGGTAATACATGCTATGGGAGGTGAACAGGATATAAATAAAATGGGTGGCCTGGGAAAAAAAATGAAGATTACCTACATTACTTTTTTTATTGCTTGTCTTGCTATTACCGGAATACCTCCGTTTGGAGGCTTTTTTTCCAAAGATGAAATCTTATCAGCCGCTTTTTCAGTCAACCCTCTTTATTATATTATTGGTGTTGCCGGAGCCCTGCTTACTGCCTTTTATATGTTCCGCCTGCTGGCCCTCACTTTTGCGGGAAAATTCCGGGGAACAGAAGAGCAATTGCATCATGTGCATGAAAGCCCCCCGGCAATAACATTTACGCTTATCTGTCTAGCAATACTATCTGCTATAGGGGGCTTTGTTGGAGTACCTGAAATTTTCATGAACCATGGTGATAAGTTGGGAGATTTTTTGTCGCCTGTATTTACTGACTCTGGCAAAATATTGGTAGCTCATTCCGCCTCTCAGCAAACTGAAATAATGCTGATGGCCATATCTTCTGTCCTTATTATTATCGTTTGTTTCTGGGCCTGGAACAGGTTTAAGAAATTTGATGGATCAGTTAAAGAGGCAGGTACATTCACACGGGCTATAAAAAATAAATTTTACGTTGATGAATTTTACAATTTTATTGTGGTGAAACCACTTAGGGTATTCTCCGGTTTTCTTAGTAATGTAATTGAAAAATCAGGAATTGATGCCCTGGTAAACGGAGTGGGTAGAGGCATAAATTATAGCAGCAGGCAAATTCGCCTATTGCAGAGTGGCCTTGTAGGAAATTATATTTTACTGATGGTAGTGGGTTTATTTGTCTTATTAATTATTCAATTGTTTACAAAATAAATTTAATGCTGGGCAATTATTATACTTTTCCTGAATTATTGCTTTGGATTCCCCTGCTTACAGGTATTATTATTTTCTTTATAAAAAACAGTAAATCTGTCAAGATTGTTGCGCTGCTTTCTTCCTTATTAACGTTAGGTGTATCAGTGACCAGCTTGTTTTACTCTGATTTTGCTCATCATCCCCAATATCTGGTTTATAATAATGTAAGCTATGTATGGATGCCCTATATAGGATCCAGTTTCAGCGTAGGGCTGGATGGCATGGGGTTTCTTTTAACTTTTCTGACTGCGTTTTCGTTTCCTTTAATTTTTGCAATTACACATAATCGTGAGTATAAGAATACCAATGTTTATTATGGATTAATGTTATTGGCCCAGGCAGGTATTACAGGGGTATTTGTTGCAACTGATGCCCTGGTATTTTATTTTTTCTGGGAGCTCGCTTTGATCCCAATGTATTTTCTCTGCAGCAGGTGGGGCGGTGAATTCAGAATTCGCGTAACTTTTAAATTTTTTATTTACACATTTGTCAGTTCACTACTGATGCTGACTGGTATATTGTATATATACTTCCAGACTTCGCCGGTCACTGCATTTTCTGATCATTCATTTTTTATTAAATCGTTTTATAATGCATCATTAAGTCCTTATGAACAGGAAGGATTGTTCTGGTTGTTTTTTGTGGCTTTCGCAGTTAAGATGCCCCTGTTCCCTTTCCATTCCTGGCAGCCGGATTTATACGAACAATCTTCAGATTCATCTGTAATGGTATTGAGTGGTCTCATGGTAAAGATGGGAATTTTCGGATTGCTTCGTTGGCTACTGCCCATTTTCCCGGAAGCGGTTGGCAAATATCAAACCTTACTGATAACTCTTTCTGTCATAAGTATTCTTTATGGAAGCCTGATTGCGCTGGTTCAGTCAGACCTTAAACGCATCGTGGCATGGTCTTCTATTGCTCATATTGGTTTAATGGGCGCAGCTGTTTTTGCCCGCAATAATATCAGTCTTCAGGGCGTAATGATCGAAATGTTTAATCACGGTATCAATATTATTGCACTGTGGATGGTTGTAGATATCATAGAAAAGAAAACAGGAATCCGCAAATTAAATGAGCTGGGAGGCCTTGCCCTAAAATCTCCGGCTCTATCAATCTTTTTTCTGATCATTGTTTTGGCAAATATTGCGCTTCCGCTTACCAATGGGTTTGTTGGTGAGTTTCTTATGTTCACGGGTTTATTTGAGTATAATAAGATATTGGCTGCCTTTGCCTCGATCAGTGTAATTATTTCGGCAACTTATATGCTTAACATGATGCAAAAAGTATTTTTTGGTACGCCAAATTCATTTACAGAAAATGTAACCGGCATTTCAATGAATCAGAAATTGGTATTATCAGTAATAGTTTTGACGATATTTATAATAGGAATTTACCCCGGCCCGGTTTTGCATTTAACCCAGGATACCGTGTCAGGAATCTTAAAAAGTATTAGATAAAAATTCTTTCAACTAACAGATAAAAGGAAACCAGGGTAATTTATGAACGCAATTATAGTCGCTGCACTTTGGGGGGTAGTAATGATGTTTGGAGGAGTAACTTTCAGAAAACCATCCACTCCCAAATATTGGGCCATTGCAGGTATTATTATATTGCTGACAGTTAACCTTATGGAGTTTTTTGGTAAGCAGATTTTTGTAATTGAAACCAGGGGCATGTTTCATTTTGATAATTTCGGCTACCAATTCAATACCATAGCTTTTGGATGCACGCTGCTTTATTTTCTTCTGAATGGCAGGGAAATTGAAAAAGTAGGAAAAAATGTTTCTGAATATTTTGCGCTGATATTTTTTATTCTTTGCGGTTTGTCGATTGTTTCATCCTTTAATACCCTGCTGATGTTATTCCTGGGTATAGAAATCATTTCTATTCCTGCTTATATCCTTACCGGAAGCGATAAAAGTAATTTAAAAAGCAATGAAGCGGCCTTAAAATATTTTTTGATGGGAGCATTTTCCACCGGGCTGATGCTGATGGGGATCGCCCTGATTTATGGAGGGAATTCATTAGGTTCCTTTTATATTAATATGCTTAACCTGGGTTCTGGGAAAATGCCTGTTATGATTGCTGCCGGCCTGGTGTTGTTGGTTGTTGCAATGTCATTCAAAGTTTCTGCGGCTCCTTTTCATTTTTGGGCCGCGGATGTATATGATGGCGCCCCGACAGTTTTTACTTCATTTATGGCAACTATCGTAAAAATTGCCGGATTCATAGCTTTTATAAGGTTGTTCCAGGTTTCCTTCGGAATTATTCAGCATCAATGGCAAATACTGATTGTTCTTATCACTGCGGCTACTTTACTCATTGGGAATCTTACTGCGGTTTTTCAGCAAAGTGTAAAAAGAATGCTTGCCTATTCGAGTATAGCGCAGGCTGGCTTTATGATGTTTGCTTTGTTTGCCCTTAATGATACAGCTAAGGAAGGGTTGATTTTATACTCTTTGGCATATAGTGTGGCCACCATGGGCATATTTGCCATACTTGTGAAAATGGATGATTACACCATCGAAGGATTTAACGGACTATATAAATACCAGCCGGTTCTGGCAATTACCGGTACCATATTTTTATTGTCGCTCACGGGTATCCCGCTTACTGCGGGTTTCGCAGCAAAATTTTATATGTTGCTTGCAGCTGTAAGGGATGGTCACCAGTTTTGGCTTGTAATACTGGCTGTTATCTGTGCTGCAATAAGCGCGGTTTATTATTTCAGGGTAATCCAGGCTATTTACTTTAAAGAGCCCACCCGGGAGGGTAATCATACCATGGACGTAGACGGAAGATATAAATTCCTGCTTATAATGGCTGCTGCAATTATCATTGTGGCAGGTGTCGTTCCATCACTGGTTATCGACTGGCTATATTATTAATTGATAAATGGTAGCCTGAAATTTCTGCTGTTAGCGTATCTTCACTCTCATTCATTTAAAAAATTCTCAGAAAAAGTTTATGCTATTTTCGGATTCTTTTTCATTGGCCTTTCGTACCATTAAAAGTAATAAGCTTCGTACAGGAATTACTGTCACGATCATTGCATTGGGTATTACCGCTTTAATTGGCATCATCACTGCCATCGCCTCTATGAACCAAAGTCTCAAAGAAAGCTTTGCGATAATGGGCGCCAATTCATTCTTTATTCATTACCGGGATTGGAACGTACACATCGGAGATGATGGAGGGCAGGTGAAGAAAACAACCAAAAATGCATTGAAAGAAAAAAAATCAAATGCAAGGCGTATAATTTCTTACCAGGAAGCAAAACTCTTTAAAGAACGATATAATTTTCCTGCACTGGTAAGTATCTCATTGAACGGACCACAAAGCGTGATAGTCAATAATGATAAATTTAAGACAAACCCCAATATTTCCATGGATGGTGTGGATGAAAATTATCTGGCAGGGAGCGGGTATACACTGGCTGGGGGCAGAAATCTTAATAAGATTGATGTAGAGAGTGGCCGCAGTATTTGTATTCTTGGCAACAGCGTCGCCAAAAAGCTTTATCCGAATAATGTTCTAACCGGCCTTGATAAAATAATAAATGTTGCCGGTATCAAATACAGGGTTATCGGGATTCTGAAAGATAAGGGTTCCAGTGCATTTCTAAATGCGGATAATGTAGTACTTACCCCATATAATAATGTCCGAAGACTTTTCTCAACAGATGGCACTTCCTATAATATTGGGGTCATGGTTAATGATGTTAAGGATTTGGATCCCGCAATAGGAGAGGCAAAAGGAACCTTCAGGCCAATAAGAAAAGTTGGTTTTGATGAAGAAAACAATTTTTCCATTGATAAGAGCGACAGCATTGCAGAAGTATTTGTGAACGCACTGGGCTCCATCACAACAGCCGCTGCTTTTATCGGACTTATCACTTTAATAGGCGCTGCCATTGGGCTGATGAATATCATGCTTGTGGCAGTAAATGAGCGTACCCGCGAAATCGGGTTAATAAAAGCTATCGGCGGAACCAAGAAAAGCATCCGGGCCCAATTTCTGTTAGAATCAGTTCTGATAAGCATTTTAGGTGCCATTTTAGGTATTTTGTTGGGTGTAATTATCGGGAATGTGGTAGGGATTCTTCTAAATACCGGTTTTGTAATACCCTGGTTTTGGGTTGTTTTAGGAATAGTAGTTTGTTCTGCAGTAGGCCTGTTTGCCGGCCTATATCCAGCAATAAAAGCGGCCCGGCTTGATCCAATAGTTGCACTTCGTTACGAATAAGCCCTTCAAAAAAAATTCTCCGGATTTAATATTGCTAAATTGCAAAAAAAGCATTTCTTTGAAATTATTATTGACCTTTGGAGGAGACAACTAAGGTTATATCGATAGTTCGTTTTGAATACAATTTCACTGAAAAAACTAATTTAATTACATAAATTGAATCAATATTTTATTAACTTGTGATTCTCACAAAAATTTTTTTTGCTTGAATTAGAATTTTCAGATTAATTTTCGTTACAATTGTACATTCAAATATTTTAACCAATTCATCTTAAACTTTAAACACTAAAAACTATTGTTATGGCAGAATCAAATACTACTGCATCCTCTACCGTAAAAGCGACAACTTCGGTTCAGGCAAAAAAATCCAGCAACATCATTTCTTTACTTGCACCAATTATTTGTGTCGTTTTAGGATACTGCTTATGGCGTTTCGTTATTGGAAGTAGCGATAATTTTACGAATCCGGATCCTGCCGGAGGTTTCTGGCCAAAGCATAATGGACCAAAAAGTGATCTTGCCAGAATGTATAATGGAGGTATCATTGTACCTGTTTTGATCGGATGCTTTTTGATTGTTTTCACTTTCGTAATTGAAAGATGGTTAACGGTTTCCAGGGCAAATGGTAAGGGCTCAAATGCTGATTTCATAAGGAAAATCCAGTTCTATCTTGCTGATAAGAAGGTGGATGCTGCCCTTGCAGAATGCGATAAGCAAAAGGGTTCTGTTGGAAATGTTATGAAAGCCGGCTTACGCAAATACAAGGCTATGATTACAGATACGGAACTTGACACCGAACAGAAGGTTCTTGCTATTCAAAAGGAAATTGAAGAAGCTACAGCTCTCGAGTTACCTATGCTCGAGAAAAATCTTGTTTTCCTATCAACCCTCGCGTCAGTGTCCACATTGATCGGGTTGTTAGGTACTGTGGTTGGTATGATTCGCGCCTTCAGCAACCTGGGTGAGTCAGGTGGGGGTGAGGCAGCAAGAGAATTGTCAAAAGGTATTTCAGAAGCTTTGTATAATACAGCCCTTGGAATCGGTACATCAGCTTTCGCAATTATCTCCTATAATATTTTTACAACAAAAATTGATGCCATTACTTACGGTATTGACGAATCAGGCTTTACCCTTACACAAAGTTTTGCATCACTATATAAATAATGCATTGGTTTTATGGAATTTTCCGGGAATTGAATCTTATAATTATTATAAAAAATAAATAATGGGAAGAGCCAAAATAAAACGCGGAAGCACTAATGTTGATATGACTGCTATGTGTGATGTCGCGTTCCTGTTGTTAACCTTCTTCATTTTAACAGCACAATTTAAACCGTCTGAAGCAGTAGAAATTACACCTCCTTCTTCTGTTTCCAATAAGCATGCTCCTCAAAAGGATGCCTTCACGGTCTCCATAGATAAAGATAACCGTGTTTTTATTAACATGACTGACGAAATTAAAGGCGATGTTTTTGACGAGATGGCAAGTGAACGCAATTTAAAGCTTAGCTCAGATGATAAGAAGTATTTTATGATGGCAGGTTATGTAGGGGTTCCCCTTAATCAATTATTAAAATATATCAGGATACCTCTTGCTCAGGCGAAAAATATACAAATGCCTGGTGTACCGGTTGACAGCGCTAATAATGAGTTACAGGCGTGGATCCAGGCTGCTGCTACGGCGGGCCAGGGGAAGAGACTTAATTTTTTGATTAAAGCGGATAATGCAACAAAATACCCGGCTTTTGGGAAGGTGATCGCTGCATTTAAAAAGAATGATATTTATAAGTATAATCTTGTAACAAATGCAGAAGATGTTCCTAAAGGTACAGTCTTATTTGAGGAGAATCTTAAGGCACAACAGTCCGGCAAGAAGTAGGTAGATTTAAAAATAATTTTGTAAAAAAAAAATTCTACAATGGCAGAAATGGAAGTAAAATCCGGTGGAGAAAAGAAAGGCCCCGGAGTCAAAAAAGGTAAAAAACTTTCTACCCGCGTGGATTTGACACCCATGGTTGATCTCGGGTTTTTATTGATCACATTTTTCATTTTCACGACTACCATAGCCCAGTCGACTGCTATGAACCTGAACATGCCGAAGGATACAGATAAACCTGATGAAGTCAATAAGGTAAAAGAGTCAGGATCTTTAACGTTAATGTTAGGTAAGTCAAATGTCATTTATTATTATTACGGGAATGATCCTGCCAAGATGCAGACAACGAATTACAAAGATCTTAGAAATCTTATCCTTGATAAAAAGAAGAGTACTCCTGTAGACGATTTATTTATAATAATTAAACCGGATAAAGACGCAACCTATAAGAATGCTGTAGATGTACTGGATGAAATGACCATAAATGACATACCAAGGTATGCCATGGTTGATCCAACTGCAGATGAATACAATAAGATTCAGCAAACAGAAAAGGCATCGGGAGTTCAGTAATAAATTTCTGTTAGGTATCTCAAAAAAAAACAAAACATGGAAGCTAATAAAATATTAAAATCAGATATCCTGGATATCCTTTTTGAAGGGCGTAATAAAGATTATGGCGCTTATGATCTGAGGAAAACCTATAACAAGAGGATCAAGATCGCCCTGGCTAGTACAGTAATTATTATTGTATTGGTTTTTGTGGGATCTGCGATAGCTGATAAGCTCGCGGCATCAAAAAATGTTAAAGAAATTCAAACAAAGGACCTGGTTATGGAAGCAGCGCCCAATGAACCGCCTCCACCACCGCCACCACCGCCTCCAAAATTACCGCCGCCACCGCCCATTGCTACCATAGCATTCACTCCTCCTAAAATTGTGAAAGATGAAGAAGTAATTAAGCCGCCTCCAGAAGTGAAGCAGATTGAAGAAGCAAAGATTGACGTGAAAACTGTAGAAGGAAGCAAGGATTTGGGAATTGTAGCTCCTCCATCGGAAGATAAAGGAAGCCAGGTAGTTGCCGCTCCTCCTCCAAAAGAAGATGAAGATAAAGTATTTACCAAAGTAGAAATAGAAGCTTCATTCCCCGGCGGAGCTGCAGCATGGACAAAGTACGTGACCAGGGCCATTCAGCAAGAGATAGATGAATTCACTGAAACAGATTATGGTACCTGCATTGTAAAATTTATCGTGGATAAGACCGGTAAAGTTAGCCAGGTGGAAGCTACCACTATGAAAGGTACAAAGCTGGCTGAGATAGCAACAAATGCAATCAGGAGAGGGCCGAACTGGACTCCTGCTCAGCAAAACGGAAGGTATGTAAATGCATATCGACTGCAGCCTGTGACTCTGACTAATCCTGATCAATAATATTTAAAAAGGATATTTGATGAAGAGATGCCTTCGGGCATCTTTTTTTTTATTTTGGTGTACCATTCTGGATAAATTTTATTGCAAGATATAAGGGTAGCATGTTCTAATTTGCACATAGTTTCTTCGCATCATCATCTTCGGCATCCCAACCTGCTAATGGCATAAAATTTTGTTTCGTATTTTTTTTCAGCACATTAGTTTTTTCATCTTAACTTGAATGACGATGCTTTGATTTTTATTTTTTTTACTATTGTTGAGTAACTTTTAGACTTTTTGTCTGACTTGAATTCTTGAGTACAAATGAAATTATTGGAGATATATTCTTTTGATATATAAATAATAAGAAGGATCATAGACTAACCCAGTGAGTGATTGCCTGAAATTTTTGAAAGAGGAATAAGGCAGTTCATCTGACAATTGAAATCACAAGATGTATCAACAATTTTGGCCATAATCCTTTAAAGTTGCATGAACAGTTATCCAAATATTGCTCAGAAAGTAAAAGGAAATGAAAACCAGGGAAATAATACTTCTTCCGGTGATGATGAAAAAGAAAAGCCATCTTTTTCAAATTTGATATTTTGGGCTCTAGGGCTCGCGCGCCCATACCGCAAATCAGTGATCATAATTCTTATTGCGATGCTGGTTGAAACGGCAATGAGCATCGCAACTCCGTGGCCTCTTAAAATAATTATTGATAATGTGGTGGGCAACCATAAATTACCGGAATGGCTCAGATGGATAGATTCTGTTTTTTCAAACGAAAACAAAATTGCTATTACTGCATTAGTAGCCCTAGGTTATATTGCCATTGCAACCATTGGTTCCCTGGCCGGATACCTTGACAATTATTATAACGAGAATGTTGCACAGAACGTAGCAAATGATATCCGGAACAGGATGTATCACCATTTGCAGCGACTATCGTTAGCTTATTATGATTCTCATCAAACCGGGAAATTATTGAGCACGATTACTGCAGATGTGAATACAATTCAGGATTTTTCCTCAGCAACTTTGCTAAGTATTCTTGTTGATGCATTGACTATTATTGGTATGCTTTGCATTATGTTTTACCTGCATGTTGGCTTCACTCTTATCGCTCTTGCCGTTTCTCCCTTTTTGTTGTTGTTTGTTGCAAGGTTTAAAAAGGCTGTGAAGAAGGCTACGAGAGAAGTAAGAAAGGATCAGAGCAATATGTTCATAGTACTGCAACAGGGCCTGGAATCAATTCGATCGGTAAATGCATTTGGTCGCCAGGATTTTGAGGAAGACCGACTGAAGAAAGCAAGCAGGGAAACAGTAGATGCCGCATTAAAGGCGAGGCGGGTAAAGTCCGCCCTTTCTCCTATAGTTACCATAGTTGTTTCTGTTTGCATAGCGCTGGTCCTATGGCGAGGTGCCGGCCTGATCCTTTCCAGAGAAATGACGGTCGGGGACCTCACGGTATTTATTTGGTATATGAATAAATTTTTTAGCCCGGTTCAGGATCTTGCAAAAATGACTAACACAGTAGCCCAGGCAAGTGTAGCCCTGGAGCGCATCCAATCTATTCTTGATACCGATACAATAATTCCCCAAAAGCCAAATGCCATTAATCCGGGCAGATTAAAAGGGGATATTATTTTTGACCGTGTTTCTTTTGCATATAACCCTGAATCACCCGTTCTTCATGACATCAATATTAGTATAAAAAAAGGTCAGCGAATCGGTGTTTGTGGACCCACAGGATCCGGCAAAACAACCATCATAAGCCTGATTGCACGGTTTTACGATCCTGTAATAGGCACCGTATTGATAGACGGAACCGATATTAAAGATTACAATCTCGATGACCTTCGCAGGCAGATCGGATTTGTATTACAGGATACGGCACTTTTTTATGGTTCCATACGGGATAATATAGCTTATGGAAGGCCTGAAGCTACTGAACAGGAAATAATACAGGCGGCAAAACTTGCCAACGCTGATGAATTTATTTCGAATATGCCACACGGATATGATACCCTGGTGGGCGAAAGAGGTGTTACGCTCTCAGGAGGCCAGAAACAGCGCCTGGGAATTGCCAGAGCCGTAGTTCGTAATTCTCCTATTCTCATTCTGGATGAACCCACGGCTTCTCTTGATACCGAATCCGAAAAAACCGTTATGGAGGCGTTGGAAAATCTGATGGCTGGAAGAACGGTAATTACCATTGCTCACCGCCTCAGTACCATCAGGGATGCTGATAAAATTATTGTTCTTAATCATGGATTTTTGGCCGAAGAAGGGACTCATGAAGAATTAATGGATGGCGGAGGAATTTATGTCGATCTTTATAATGCGCAGACCTGGGCAGATCATTCAATTGGGAAAAAAATAGAATAAATGTTTAATTTTATAAAGCAAAAAAATAATAGCACATGTCTCACAGATCAATAATTATTTTACCTGATGATACCGGTAAGGAAATAATTGATGCTATTGAAAATGCCCGGGAATCCATATTGATCAAGATGTTCCTGTTTTCCGATCCATCACTGATAAATGCTGTAATTGCGGCAAAGAAAAGGGGTGTGAGTGTAAGAGTCATGCTAAATCCTTCACGCAGAAGCGGGGAGGAAGAAAATGAAGATACCCGGAATAAGCTTGAAGAGGCCGGAATAGAGGTTCGTGACAGCAACCCGGAATTCACGATCACTCATGAAAAATCAATGGTTATTGATAAAAACATTGCTTTCATAAAATCCCTGAACTGGGAAACAAAAAACTTTACAGAAACGAGGGATTATGCCATCATAACACATCACCCTCATGAGGTAAAGGAAATTATATTGTGCTTCGAAGCTGATTGGCATCGTAAAAATTTTGATCCAGAAGAAAATATGAATCTGATCTGGTGTAGTAATAACGGCAGGACAAGAATCGCAAAATTTATTGATGAAGCAAAGCACACACTTTTTGTCCAAAACGAACGATTCCAGGATTTGGTAATTATTGAGCGCCTGGTGCATGCCTCCAGCAGGGGTGTAAAAGTACATGTGATGGCAAGGCCTCCTCATACGCTGAAAATGGAAAAACTGGTGGAAGGTGTTGGAGGATTGCGGATCATGGATGATGTGGGAATTAAAATACATAAATTAAAATACCTGAAACTACATGGAAAGATGCTGCTGGCCGATGGCTGCCGTGCTATTGTCGGTTCTATAAATTTGTCTCCCGGAAGTTTTGATCACCGCCGCGAACTTGCCATTGAAGTGCATGATGCTCCTGTTATTGAAAGATTACAAAAGATTGCCCATTACGACTGGGAAAATTCCCATACACTGGATCTTTCTGACCAGGGTCTGGTAGAAGACCTTGATAATTTGGGAAAGGTTGGAATACAGAAACTCGTACTTAATGAAAACCCCCACCCTAAGAAGCACCATAAACATAAAAAATAATCATATTACCCTTTGTATTTCCAAATGAACTGACGATGATTTTACTTCAGTAAACTGACTTCAAATTGATGGTTGTGAATAAGGGTTAAAACTAATTTTTGCATAGTTTTTTTTATTGTAATTTAATATGGTAATTTTTCAACCAATAATTCCACTGTTACGTTCTAAAAATAATTATATTATGAAGAAATGTCTAATCATATTATCTTTTTGTTCCTTCCTTTTTTGCCATAATATATATAGCCAAACCGCTGCTATTGATAGAGTTCAGTTTTTTAAAGACACATCAATTCTTAATACAACTTTAACCTGTAATATGGCCGAACTTTTCAGGCAAAAAAATAAACCGGACGCAGAATTACCGGCCAATTTTTCAATGAACCTCAAAGGTAGTTCTGTTGTGGATGAACCTGTTTCTCTACAGGTGCGGGGCCATTTTCGGAAAGATTTTTGCTACGTACCGCCGCTCAGGGTAATATTTAAACATGAAAAATCTTCTGGAGTGAAATCTTTAGGTGCCCTGAAACTGGTGAGCGAGTGTAAAACTTCTGACGTAAATCAACAATATTTATTGAAAGAATTCTTGATTTATAAGATATATAACCTGATCACTGACATGAGCTTTCGTGTTCGGTTATTGAATCTAAATTTGGTTGACAGCACCGGTAAAAAGAAGACAATTACCGAGTATGCTTTCCTGATGGAGGATATCAAAGATCTTGCCAGGAGAAATAAATGTACTTATTGGAAAGATGGTAAAATGGATCCTAGACTAACAGACGATAAACAAATGGCTACTGTAGCAATTTTTGAGTATATGATTGGCAATACAGATTGGGGTGTTTCCGTAAACCACAATACCCGGCTTCTTCTTTCCAAAACTGATTCTACTCACAGGCCCTATGTTGTTCCTTATGATTTTGATTATGCGGGTTTCGTGAATACTGATTACGCTGTGCCTGACGAAAGGCTTGACATAGAAAATGTTCAGCAAAGGCTTTACCGTGGATTTCCTAACCCCATAGAAATAATAAATGATGTAGTAGATGTTTTTAAAAAGCAAAAAGATAATATTTATGCAATGATCAATAATTTTGATTTACTCACTTCGAGAAGCAAAAAAGATTTGACCCAATACCTCGATGACTTTTTCAAAACAATCAATGATCCCAGGCAGGTGAAAAGTGTATTTATTGACAATGCAAGAACCAACTAAACCCTTTTCTGCGCTATTTATTTCATTTTAGATGAACCCAAAACAGGAGAACACTTAGGCGGGCAATTGAACAGTAAATTTGGTACCTTCACCTTCTTTGCTTTCCACTTTTATTTCCCCTCCATGCGCTTTTACAATATCATAACTCAAACTCAATCCTAATCCAGTTCCCTGCCCGGCGGGTTTGGTAGTAAAGAAAGGTTGAAAGATTTTATCCACTATATTTTTTGGAATGCCGTTGCCATTATCTTTCACGCTGATTTCCACTTTACCATTAATATTTTTTGTGCTTACAGCAACCAATGGTTCATAACCTGCCTGTCCGGCAGATAGGCCTTCAGGTTGTTGTTTCTTTTTCTCAGTCACAGCATAAAAAGCATTGTTGTATAAATTTAGCAACACTCTTCCTATATCTTGCGGAATGATTTTGATATTGCCGGCAGTCTTATCAAAATCTGTGTTCATGGTTGCATTAAAACTATTGTCTTTTGCTCTTAGTCCATGGTAACTTAATCTTAAATATTCATCTGCTAATGCATTAATGTTTGTTGATTCTTTTACACGACTGTTAGTGCGGCTGTGTTGAAGCATTCCTTTTACAATATCCCCAACTCGTTTACCATGGTGATTTATTTTTTCTTCATTCTCTTTAATATTCCTTGCAATCTCTTTTACTTCATCAAGATTTCCTTTAGCAACTTCCTGTTCTAACTCGTCAATCAATTCAGTATTCACTTCCGAAAAATTATTCACGAAGTTTAGGGGGTTCTGAATTTCGTGGGCTATGCCTGCGGTAAGTTCACCAAGGGAGGCCATTTTTTCAGATTGAATGAGCTGTGCCTGGGTTGCTTTAAGTTCTGTAAGCGTGGTTTCAACTTTTTCTTTTTGCTGGCGTAACTGCCTGTTGGCTTTTTGCTTGTTGCGATACGAAATCCATCCACCTATGGCAACAATAAAGGCTAATAATAAGCCTCCTAATAATAATAATTGTTTTGATCTCGTTTCTGCATTTTTCTTTGCCTGCAAAGCATTGGCGATACTTTGCTTTTTGTCAAATTCATAGGTCATACTCAACTCTGTTGCCTTCCGAATGTTTTCTTTTCCCCTAACTGAATCAACAATCTGTGACGATACTTTATAGTTTAATAAAGCCTTTGCGTAATTTCCCGTTTTTTCATAGCACATAGAGAGATTATGATAAGCTTCAGCCAAAGATTCATCATAACCATCAGCACCTTTTAGCGTTGTAATGCTTTTTTCCAGTAATGGGATTGCTTCTCTATATTTTTCCTGGGCTACTAATATTGCTCCCATAGCGGAATAGGCCTGGTAAATGGTTAGCGGCTGCTTTGCGCTATCAGCTATGGCCATTGATTTTATTGTCAAGGCTTCGGCCTCAGAATATTTTTTAGCTTTCATCAATGCAAGGGCAGCTTTTACCATACTGGCAGCCTGTATGCTTGCATCTCCCATTGCTTTTGCCAGTTCTTCTGCCCTCATTGCGTAAGAGTAACTCTTTTCCCAATTATTCATAACAAAATATAGGTTAGCTATATTTGAATAGCCGTATAATTCCACATTTTTGATATCAAGATTTTTTGCAATTTCGATACCTTTAAGAAAAGATTGCTCAGATTTTACCGTATCTCCCATGTCTAGATAAGTGCTTCCCATATTCATTAACGTATATGCCTGGGAAGTTTTGTTATTTTGTTCTTCTGCCAGCTTCAGAGATTTCTGTTGATATAATAACGCCTGTGGAAAATTAGATTGCATTAAATACCCGATTGCTAAGTTGCCATAAGAGCTGCTCAACGAATTTTTATTCCCAATCCGTTCATAAATGCCAACAGATTTTTGATAATAAACCGTGGAACTATCATACTTACTTTGAACGCCATACAACATTCCAAACCCTCCATACAATATGGCAATCATATCGGAATCGCCTAAGGAGTAAATAATTTTTCCTGCTTCAGTTAAGGCATTTCTTGCTGAATCATAATTTCCTTTCATAGTTAAGTCGGTAGCCATATTTGAAAGCGCCATTGCCTCACCTTTTTTATAATTTAATTTCCTTGCATCTGTGAGGTTTATTCTTGCAAGGTTCAGCGATGCATCCAAATTGATCTCAATAAGTTTGTATACTTTTTTGTTAGTAAGATTTATTCTTGCAGTATCTGTTTTTGCTGCGCTGATTAAATGGTTGATACTGTCGATATAAGTGGATTGAGCATGCAAAAGGGTAATACAAAAACAAAAAATAACGACAAAAATATTTGTTTTCATGATTGATATTTTTTACTACAATTATCTTTTAAACAAAATAAATTCTTAAACGGGTAATTCAATAATAAATTCACTTCTTTCACCCTGTCCGACGGGGTCATTCCTTGCCAGCGCCTCGGCTTCGGCAGGCAGGGTGTCCACTTTTATCGCAATAGCTATCAGGACTTTGTTATGTGCGTTCACAAATTCATAAATTGTTTGAATCACGCCTGCCCCAATGAAATCGAGGGATTGCCACGGATGGACTGATTTCACGGAATTCATTCAAGCAGATCAACCTTTTCCTTATGCTTCATATCTATGTAAACTTTTAATCCTATTAATCAGCGATTCAGGCAAATGGTAATTGAATAATAAATTCCGTTCCCTCATTTTCCTTCGCATCCACTTTTATCTCCCCCATGCACTTTTATAATATCATAGAACGATAATAATCCCAGTCCCGTTCCCTGGCCTGTTGGTTTGGTTGTAAAGAAGGGTTGGAATATTTTTTCTTTGATGGCATCAGGAAACCCGTTACCCTTGTCCTTTACAGTTATTTCAATCTTGCCGTTTATTATTTTAGTTAAATCTATAACTGTCGGTTCATAGCATGAAATATTTGGTTTTGCTTTTTCATCCGGGTTAAAACAATTGCTTCCCGAATTAATACGCATTAAAAATCTGATAATTACATCGTTTATATCATAACCATTGAATCGTCAAGTCAATCAGCTTCTGTTTCTTTGAAGTATAAGGAGGCGCCATACCGTCTAAACCACTAATGGGCGCCCATTGTTTTAAAACAGCTCTCGCATTTGAAAAGGCCTCAAATCCAAAAAATCCATTTGCTTTACCGATGCCGCTATTATTTGCTCCGCCAAAGGGAAGGTTGTCATTAAAAAAGTGAATGCCTGTATGATTTACGCATGTAGCACCCGCCCGTGTGTTCGCGATAATGCGATCTATGTTTTTTTTGCTTTTGCTAAAAATATATATAGCCAAAGGTTTCTCTTTGGCATTGATACAGTCAATGGCATCCTGTAAATCAGCGAAGGTAACGAACGGTAATATCGGGCCGAAAACTTCTTTTCCCCACAGGTCGCAGTTATGGGGAATATTGGTCATGATCGTAGGACTAAAAAAACCCTGGTCGCTGTTTACCTTACCTCCGAATGCTACGGTAGCTCCTTTGGTAAGTGCATCCTGGAAATAGCCTTCCACCCGCTGAAAGTGATGATGATTTACCATCCGGGTATACGAATCAGACTTTGAAGGATCATCACCATAAAAAGCAATAAGGGTTTCTTTCAGCTCTTCCATAAATTTATCGGCAATGGATTCATGGACCAGCACATAATCCGGTGCTATGCAAACCTGCCCGTTGTTAAACCATTTGCCAAAGGCCATGCGTCGGGCCGCTTTTTTCAGGTCGGCAGACTCATCTACAATCGTGGGGCACTTGCCGCCTAATTCCAGCGTTACCGATGCCAGGTGTTCAGCAGCAGCTTTCATCACTATTTTGCCAATCTCCGGCGCACCGGTAAAAAAAATGTGATTGAAAGGAAGCTTTAATATTTCAGTGGCTACAGTTACATCGCCTTCTAAGAGAGTAACTTCCGATTCATCAAACAACTCCGTGATTATTTTTTTCATTAAAGCAGAAGAATGAGGTGTATGCTCGGAAGGCTTGATCATTACACAATTGCCTGCAGCAATCGCAGAAACCAGCGGGCCAAGCGTCAGGTTGAACGGAAAATTCCATGGTGAGATGATCAGAACTACGCCTTTTGGTTCAAAATGTATATACGAGCTGGAGCCAATTTGTGCCATTGGCGTAGCTACTTTACGGGGCCGCATCCATGTTGGCAGATTTGATTTGGCATATTTAATATCCGAAGTAATTTTATAAATCTCCCCGATGTCCACTTCGCTGGCCGGTTTCTTGTAATCCTTATACAGCGCTTCCCTGATTTGTTCATGATATTTCATTACGGCCTGGCGAAGACGTTCGAGTTTTAATTTACGCTCCTGCGAATTGGTGTCGGCAACTTTTTGCTGGTTAGCTTTTTGAAGATTAAAAATTCTTTCAAATGCTGTTTTCAAGTCAACAACGCCACGATGTTGAACAGATTGAGAAATAATGGTATCCATATGATTTTTTTTAAAGGTTTCCGTATTAATTGATTCATAAATGATGCGCAAGCTACTTCCATACCTGCAACAGGAAATTTATGAACTTCAAATGCAGGTCCGGTAATTTTTCGATAATGTCTTATATCACCCTTTCGCATATTCTCATAATCATATTAATCCCTTCCTGCCAGGCAGTTGTGATTCAGACAACCGGTAGTTGAATAATAAATTCACTTCCTTTCCCCTCTTTCGTTTCCACATTTATATCTCCGCCTTGTGCCTTCATAATATCATAGCTCAAACTCAATCCCAGTCCCGTTCCCTGGCCTGTTGGTTTGGTCGTAAAGAATGGTTGGAATATTTTATCTAATAATTTTTGTGGAATGCCGCTACCATTATCCTTTACCGCTAGCAAAATTTTATCGCCTGTTCTCTTTGTGCTAACTGAAACAGTTGGCTCGTAATTTTCTGTTCCTGATTTTTTCTTTTCAGTCACTACATAAAATGCATTCGTAATTAAATTCAGGATCACCCGCCCAATGTCCTGCGGAATGATATTGATGTTTCCAATTGTTTCATCATAATCAGTTTTCATGGTAGCGCTGAAGGTGTTGTCTTTTGCCCTTAGCCCCTGATACGCCAGGCGTAAATATTCATCGGCCAGCTTATTTATATCGGTAGGTTCTTTGGTAGCGCTGCTGCTGCGGCTGTGCTGCAGCATACCTTTTACAATATCGCCCGCCCGCTTGCCATGGTGGTTTATTTTTTCGAGGTTTTGCTTCAGGTCTTCAGCAATCTTCCTGGCATCTTCAAAATTCCCTTGTTCAATTTCTGTATACATTTCATTTACCAACTCAGTGCTTACTTCACTGAAATTGTTTACAAAGTTTAAAGGATTTTGTATTTCATGGGCTATGCCGGCCGTTAGTTCCCCAAGGGAAGCCATTTTTTCAGCCTGTATGAGTTGGTTTTGGGTAGCTTTAAGTTCTGTCAATGCTTCTTCGGCGCGTTTTTTTTCGGCTTGCAGATTTACCAGGTCGAGCCTTGCCTGCTCTGCCTGGTATTCGGCAAATTCCAGGTCGTTGAAACGGGTGTAGGTTAAATTAAATACTCCGGCAAAACGTTCCAATAAATTAATGGTTGCATTGGGCTGTGGTTCCGGCGAAGCTATCCCTATAAAGCCTTTTGAAAAATACGCAATGCTCTGCACCCTGCGCTGTTGAGATAATCCGGATTGAAAAGGCACTTTAAGGTCCACACTCAGGTGGCGGAAATATTTAGCCAATTCTTTTCCCTGCATATCAATGATGATAGATTTTTTTTGGTCTTTCCAGGCTTCAAGCATTTTTAGAAAAGAACCGTTGTCATTTAAATTTGCGGTAAAACCGGAACTTATCCTGCTTCCATCTTCATCAGTTATCCAGAACTCGGCAGTTCCGGTTGGGTTTTTCATGATTGCGATATACAGGCGGTTGGGTTCTATGCCCAGGTCAATCAATTGCTTGAAAACTACGGTAGCTGTTTCTGCCAACTCATCACTTTTTTGCATGGCCAGTGTGCGGCTTCTTACCCGTTCCAATGCAGCTTCAATCTTTGCTTCCCGGGCCTGTTCCTCTGCCTGCTTCAAATCGTTAAAGCGGGTATAAGACATATCGAACACTTTGCCCAGCCGGTGCAGGATATCAAATTTTTCATCAGTTACCTTTTCGGTTCCTATAATTTCCAGGGCCCCGAAATTGAAGAATGATGCAGAATATATCACACTCTCAGGCGCTTCCAATGCATGTTTTATAAGTGTTGGGAATCTTCCCACTTCATTAAAAAATGCCTCCTGGAAAACTTTCTTTTCATCGCTCTTCATTTCATACACCCATTTTTTATTTTTTTCTTTAAATGCATTAATTACCGATTTAAAATAAGGATGGCGGAACGGTTTTATGTAGTATGGCTCGGGGGGTTTGTTCATTTCGATGCTGGCAACCCACATTTCAGCCGTTAATAATTCGGGATTGTTGATCCAGATGATACAACTTGTTAGGGCAAATTCAAGCCGGTTTAATTCTGTAAATACAGTGGCAACCAGATCTGCCAGTTCATCTGAATTTTGCATGGCCATCGTTCTTGAACGTACCCTTTCCAATGCCGCTTCAATTTGTGCCTCTTTTGCTTGTGCTTCAGCTTTTTGGAGATCGAGAAAACGGGTATAGGTTTGCTGGAATACTTTTCCGAAGCGCATGAGCGTGTTATTCTCTTCATCTGAATAAGGTAATCCCGAAAAATTCTCGATGTACAGGCCAACGTTCTCTAATAATACAGTAGATATGGCAACGCCCGGGCAACTAAAATAATATTCCAATGTTTCTTCCGGGACGCCCGGGATTAACTTAAAAAGATCCTGATAAAATTTGTTTTTTTCTTCAAAAGAAAGCCGGTTGGCAAAGAAATCCATTTCTTTTTCTTTTGCTTCATTAAAACTGTTCCAATGCGGAGAATCGAAGTAAGGAATTGTTATCTGAAAGGGAACTGCGTGCTTGTCTGCTAACCAGATATGCATGTCATCCCTTGCTTTATAATCCATAATAAACCCGGTGTGTTCAACATAGATGTTTACGTGAACAAATTGATCATATACAACCTGGATTACCTCCTTGAGCTCTTCACTTTTTTGCATACCCATGGTTCTGCTTCTCACACGCTCTAATGCTGTTTCTATCTGCGCTTCTCTAGCCTGTGCTTCTGCTTTTTGCAGGTCGAGGAAACGGGTATATGTTTGTTCAAATACTGCAGCAAACCTCTCTAAAAGCTGAATGCTTTCTGCTGATCGGGCTTCGGTGGATTGTACATTGAAAAGCCCTTTTGAGAAAAAAGCTACGTTGATAATGCGCCTTTTCTCTGATGCATTATAAGCAGCCCCGCCCATGCCGGCCCTGTAGGTAGTAAATCCATGAAGTTCTTTGCCGGTGAGGTCTATCACCAGTGACTTTTTCTGCTGCTTCCAGGCTTTATATATTTTGTTGGTAACATTGGGCTCATCAATGGAAAATCTAAATACCTTGTTTATTTGATTTCCGTACATGGTAACCCAATATTCAATCACCCATTCATTTTCATTGATGATGCCAATGGTAGCCTGGTCAGGGTTTTCCCCTAATTCTTTAAACTGCTGAAAAAGGACATACACTGTTTCTGAAAGTTCCTCACTTTTCTGCATGGCCATGGTTGTGGCACGAACTCTTTCCAACGCTAATTCTATCTGGGCTTCCTTTGCCTGTGCTGCTGCCTGTTCAATATCGAGGTATCTTGTGTATGCGAGTTCAAATACATTCAGGAAACGTTTGAATAATTTAATTTCTCCCTTTCCTAAAGGAGCATAAGTGGAAATACCCAATGCAACAGGCCCTAAAGAATACCAGTAATAATTTAATGAGCTTGCTTTTTCCAGGAAGTGGTCAATAAATACATTGGTTGTTTTCTGGTAAGACAACCATTCTCCCACTTTTTTTCCTTTGATGTGGGTAATATAAAATTCCCCGTTGCCCTTGAGCATTTTTGCCGCAAAAGCTTTAGGTACTTCATGATTGGTGTAGACCGTTTCGGTAATACAGGTTTTATGATGCCTGGCATAATATTCGTAATTCATGTAAATGCCGCGGCTCTCATAAAAAATAGCCGTTTGCACGTTACGTATTTCTTTTAATCCTAATGATTGCAATTGAAGGGAAATAGTTTTACATACTTCTGGCATATCCTCCGGTGCCTTCATAGACAGGGCAATGGCACGGACTTTTTCAAGTGAAGACTCAATTTCCAATTCCCGGTTCTTGATTTGTAGCTCTGCTATTTTTTCATCAAGACTTTTTTCTAAAACAGCCGTTCTTTTTTTCAATTCTTCTACCGGCCATATTTCATCATCCGTGCGCTGCGAATCGGGCGTGGAGGTATGGGAATGCACCATCACCCATTTATTTTTTCTGTATTCAAAAATGAAACTAAGCCTGAATATTAATTTGTTTTTGACACCGTTTATCCAGACTGTATTGGCTATATTGTCGGTATAAATAGCACCGTCGCCCTTATTTATTATCTTTCGTAAAACTGGTTTGATCTTAAAATCCATTTTCAAACCGGCAGCCAGCTTTTTCTGTCCATTGATTTGCTTTAGAAATGCTGCTTTGGTTTTGGTCACCTCTTTTTTACCGGCACCGAAATTCATGACATCATCGGCCAGAAGAGGTTCCATATCCTTTAAGGGCCTGTCATACAAACAGACTTGTATTAAAGTACCGTAGGCTTCGTCTAATTGTTGTTGCCTGGCTTTTGTCAATTTCATGTTTAATTATTTGTTGATAAGCTAATGATGAAAGTTGTTCTTTCACCTTTCTGACGAACGCCGGAATTACGATTCACAGGCATTAGTGTGAAGGGTTGGTGTTCGTTTATTTGCATAAACAACAGATAGATTTTGAAGATACCATTTCTTTAGGTTATCTTAAAATAAACCGGCCATGAGATAAAAGAAATTTGTGGAAGGGCAATTACATGTAAGGTCTGATAAGCTTGCTATTATTTAAGATAGGGAAACCTTTTTGAGCTTTTCCCACTATGGCAATTCAAATTCCATTCCTTCTTCAGCCATTTCATAATTGAAACGGTTCTCATTATTTAATTGTAAGTCCTCGTAAAGTTTGCTTAACTGGTCGTCAGAATGAGCCGGATCATGATGGGCTATCAGCAGATGTTTTGCTGAGCTTAATGTCGCAAATAATATTGCGTCTTTCATACTGGAATGTCCCCATCCCTTCTTATCTTGGTATTCCTCCTTTGTATATTGCCCGTCATGAAATAGCAGATCGGATCCGGAAGCAAGATCAAAGCCGGAAATCCATTTGGTTTCATGTATCATTCCATCGCGCCCCAGCGCCGGTTCATGATCAGGGAGATAAGTGAACACCGAGTTTTTTCCCGATACCCGGAAACCAACTGTAGGCCCGGGGTGTATGATGTAATTTGTTTTTATTTTAAAATTTTCTACTTCAAATTCACTGTTTCCAATTTCATGAAACGTGAGCTTGCAGGGAAGATCGCGTAGCAATACCGGGAATAGCGGGGGAGAAAGGTAACGGCTCAGGCGGGAGCGCAGGCTTTGTGATGTAGTCATAGGACCCCAGATATGCACTTCTTTCCCGGGATCGAAAAAAGGAGCGAAAAAGCCGAGGCCCAATATATGATCCATGTGCAGGTGTGTGAGCAGAACATCTATTCTTTTCTTTGAAAAATCAATTGAATTGTATTGTTGAATTCCGGACCCTGCATCAAGTATCAATATATGATCTTCCTCCGATACCATGACGCACGAAGTTCTGCTTCCATAATTTTTTGTTGCAGGGCTGAAGGTTTGCATGGAACCACGAACGCCCCATAAATTAATTTTCATTCGTCGTTTACTTTCCAGAACATGGCTACCGCTCCTAAGTATTTATTTTCCCTGTTAATGATCGGGTAGGAGGTAAGCCCGATTTTTTCCGCTTCACCTTCAAGACTCTTGATCCAGAAAGTTTTATGAAATGGCATTAATTGCTTCATTGTTTTTACCAGTGGCAAATCTTCGGGAGGTATTACTTTTCCTGATTCATCCTGCGGCTTAAAAATTACGGACCATTCTTCCACCGGCATTTCTCCTGTTTCCTCAAATTTCTTCCCCAATACTTCTCCAGCCGGAGTATTATAGAAAATCAGGTTACCGGCTATATCAATAATGAATACAGGGATGGAAAGGCAGTCTGCCAGCTGCCGGTTTAAAATAATCTCAATTTCATATGCAGGCATATCGTAGTAATTCCTGGTGAGAATTACGATAAATATAAATCATTTTAGGAATGATCAGGTCAATCTGAATATTTATTATTTCAAATAGTCATTCACTTTTGCACTGATAAAACGCTTCACACTATCCCATGTTTGTTTCTTGAGGCTTATTGGGTCTTCGCTTTCCTCTGCATAAGAAAAATAAGTGAGGGCCTGCGGCATGGTAATTAATAAATTTTGAGAGGAATATTTCTCCTTATGAAAGTTAATGAATTCATCGATTGAATAATGATGTAATAACTCTGCTATATCCCAAAAATCTTTTTTCCTGCCTCGCCCCAATATTGCCTGTACTTTCATAGCAATCAGATCTTTTATAGAGAACATCCTGATATCATCAATGTTTAATTCCGTCCTTCATCAGTGGATGCGGGTGCCGGACAAAATCAACTTTCACATTATGTATAAAACAAAAAACACCAAAACGCGGAGCTTTTTCTTCCATAATAAATTTATCCTGAAACTTTTTTTTAGTGCATTAATGATAGCAGTATTTTCAAATTGTTTGATCGAAAATAAATCAAGGTCAACAGACATCCTGTGCCCGAAAAAAAGTGATAATGCAGTGCCCCAACTAAAGAAAAATCTTTTAGTTCCGGGATTGCCATTAAATGTTTTAATACGGGAAAAGCCCCGGATTCAACGGTCTCAGTATGTAACATCTGAAATCTTTAAGAGGTTTGTTTATGACTGCACTTGCCAGGTACATTCTTGTCTCCGGCAAAAATTTAGCAGTTAGCAATGCTTCTGTAACTTTCTCATCTCCATAATAACGACGGCATTTGCGGAAATCCTCTACATCACCACGTTCAAAGATTCTTTCAATTACAAAATTGGCCTTCTTATCGTAGTCAATATTTTCAAAAACGACGTCCCAGAAAATGCGCTTGTTAAAAACAGGTTTGAGTTTATCTGCCATATGAATAAATTTAATACTAATTTATTTTTTTTATTGAGAATAGAAAGAACGCTATGGTCATCCTTACCCATCAATGCCGTATACCCGACAATATGCTTCCCGCCTTTGGCGGGATGATAGGGGCAAGCTGGCGGGTTTGAGATATGAGCATAAAAATATTTTATTACAAGGTATTTTCAAATGCACTGGCGTTATTCTATTACAATTTGGATTCTTCTTAATAATTCAGTGAACCGTATATCTTTTTTAAATTCTTTAAAGCGGGGATCGGTACTAAAGTGAAGGTGGATCATCCAGGAAGACATCTCATCAATGGCTTTATTGAGAAAGTGAAATACTTCTTTGGCTTTATCAAGCCCTGCATAAATTACGGCGTGGCAATAAGGAGAAACAAATTGCTTTTGTGATAACGATTCTAATTCCTGCAAGATTTGTAATGATCCGTGTATGTCGCCATGAATTGCCAAAGCATGTCCGAGTGCTGAAAGGGCAATCGGGTTATTACCCGATACTTTTGCACCTTTTTGAAAATTGCTGATCGCAAGTTCTGCTTTACCACTTTGTTCAAATGCCAGGCCTTGCACAAAAAGAGCTACGGAAAAGTCAGGATCTAATTCAAGCACTTCCCTGCATTTATTGATGGATTTTTCCAGATTTCCCATCAACAAATGCATTAAGCCTACATCGGTATTAATAATCCTGGAAAGAGGATCCAATTCCTGTGCTGTCATTACTTCTTCAAATGCTTCATCGAACCTGCCCATTAAAGTTAGTATCAAAGCAAAACGCTGCCTTGCTGTTGCAAATCCGGGGTTCAGTTCAATGGCATTCTTATAATTTTCTTCTGCTTTTCTCCAGTCGAATCCTGAAAGAAATTCAATATGCCCGGTGGCTTCATAAGCTTCAGCCAGCTTTGCATTGAATGCCATTGCTTTTTCCGCAGCCTTTTTGGCCTTTGAAATACTAGCTTCAGGTGACAGGATATGATAACCACATAAAAGCGTAAAGCTATCGGCCATTCCGGCATAGGCTAAACTATATTGCGGATCTTCCTGTATAGCCTGGTTATAATAATCTATACTTTTCAGGAACCCTTCTTTGTTTCTTTTATTCCACTCAAATTTTCCTTTTAGATATAAATTATGCGCGGTTGTGTTTTGCGTATGTGATTTAGTCAGCAGCTGCCTGTCATTGTCCAGGAGTGTCACCTTCAATTTTTCAGTTATGGCTAAGGCAATTTCATCCTGGATGGCGAAAATATCATCAATATCACGGTCATACCTTTCGCTCCATAAATGAAAACCATCTTCAACATTAATCAACTGTGCTGTAATACGGAGCCGGTTACCTTGTTTGCGAACACTGCCCTCCAGCACGTTTGTTACACCGAGTTTATCACCTACTTCCCTTAGATCTAAATTTTTCCCTTTGAATTGAAAAGATGAGGTTCGGCCCGCAACTTTCAATTCTTTTAATTGAGCCAGGGAATTGAGAATTTCTTCTGACATGCCATCACTAAAAAATTCCTGTTCCGGGTCATTGCTCATGTTTACAAAAGGAAGAACAGCTATACTTTTCCCTGGTTTTTTTTTGGAATTTTCATTTGTATCTGCTAGCGGCAAATCAGGAACTGAATTAATGATCATTTCATAAATCTTAACCGGTTCCTTTACATTTTTCAGTGTTTCCTCTCTTAAAAATTTAGTATGGATATCATTTTTATTGACAAGATTCAAATGAACTGATTCTGACACCCATGTTCCTCCTATAGGTGCAAGGGCTTGTAAACGGGATGCAATATTTACCCCATCACCAAATACATCGTTATTTTCAAAGATCACTTCTCCTAAATGGATTCCAATACGCAACTGAAGCCCCTCTATTTTTTTGCAGGCATGATGAATGGCTCCCGCACTAAGCGCCGCATCAGTAACGGTAAGGAAACTGGCCAAAACGCCATCGCCCATTTCTTTTATCCATCGCCCGTTATATTGTTCAATTATTGGCTTTTGTAATTCCCTGTTTTTTTTAAGAAGATCAAAAGCTCTTTTTTCATCATTGCCCATTAATGCAGTGTACCCGACAATATCGGTGAACATGATAGCGGCGAGCTGGCGGAATTGAGACATTTGCACTTTAAAGATATAATAATAATCAAAATTCTATTTTATAACCGATAACAGGTAAGAATTAATCAAAGATCCTATGCAGTTTAGAGGTCATTTCTTCTTATGTACCCGCTGTCTCCCGGCCAAATATTTTTCGATGGCGGATCTTGTTGTCACCCAATTGCGGCCTTCTTTATGGGCGTCGATCTTACCTTGTCTTGCCAATAAGCTGATATATTCCTGCGCATAATGCATTTGTTCTTCCTGAAGAATATTTGAAATGGGTTCATAATCATATTTGCCGCCGGGCATAGCTTTCAGGTAAATATTCAAACTTCTTTCCAGAGATTGTATCATGAGCAGGGCAAGCTTTTTGTAACCTCCCTTATGGGCCCGGTTCAATGCTTCATAATATTTGCTGCGGTCATTTTTTAAAATTATAGCAGGGGGAAATCCTTTTCTCATTAATAATAAATTCATGGCAAGACGAGCTGTTCTCCCATTTCCATCAAAGAAAGGATGAATCCATACAAAACGATGATGAAAAACAGTTGCCAGCAAGATATCGTTTAGTTTTAGCGGATTAGAGTTTGTAAAATCAATAAGCTCAGCAAACATTCCTGAAACTTTTGTGGGATTAAGTGGCGTAAAATTAGCACCTAAAATCCTGACACCTCCATCTCTTAACCTGCCCGCAAATTCATCCTCTATGCTGCGCATTACGAAACCATGTAAGGATAAAATATCCTTACCACTAATTTTATAGTTGTCCTTTACCAGCGTTTGGAGGTATTCAATTGCTTTCTGGTGACTATATACCTAAAAATGTTCACGTAGTGATTTAACTTTTACAGTGATACCGTCTTGCAATACCATTTTTGTTTTCCTCAGGCTCAGGGTGTTTCCTTCAATACTGTTGCTGTTGTAGATCCATTCAATAGAAAGGTCTTCTTTAATTCGATGCAAGACACTTGCCAGCAAAGGTCTTCCTTTATCAAGCAATACTTTTTTTTCGTGGAGCCTTTCAATTGCGTAATTCAGATCACTAATATCGTCCAAATCTATTTGCCACATGCTCCACAGTTACAAAAATATCGGTTAATATAAAACGGAATTCTATCCGATATTAACAAATCCATTTTTTGCCTGATCAGGAATTCAGTAAATCAGGCTTATAAAAAATGTATTAATGAAACAAGAGCGTTAGTTCAATAATAGTTTTGATGGTATTTCAGCAATAATGTGAAGATGAATGAATTATCTGAAAAGGAAGTTACAGATAACTCAGCCACCATTTTTCCCTGTGATTTGTTTTGTAGGTATTGTACCATTTACACAACGGATACAGGGCTATAATTACTGAAATCCATATGAGGTAAACCACTAAGAGACTATAACCATCTTTTGCCGAAAGGAAATAAAAGGGAATGCCGCTGCCGATATCAGTAGCCTCCTGCATGGTGTGTCCCTTTGCCATAAAGAAAACCAGGGAAACGAAATGAATCAAATAAATATGTACTACATAATAGAAAAATGCTACCCTGCCGTAAATACTTATTTTCCTGGTGAAGCCATTTTGAATTCTTTCAAAAAATGATAGAAGTAAAAATGCAGGCCCTATAGTCATGCATGTATACAATAAGGAAGGCGGGTATTTATGAACATTAATAAATGATAATATGGTAAATACCCAATTTTTTTGGATACTCCAGGGTTCAGGATTTCCGTATCCGTTGATGAAGCGAACTATGATAAATACAATAATTAAGCTAATCCCGATGATATTTAATATTTTTCTTCGCTCTATCACAGAATATTTTTCCGAAAAGAATATCCCGGTACAATATCCAAGCATCATCAGTCCTGCCCAGGGAACAAAAGCATACAAAATAATCAGCGTGTGATTGTGGCTCAGCGGGTAAAAGGAGAAAAATCCATGATGAAGCAGGTCCCACCAAAAACCCGCCTTAAAACCAGCAGCCGATTCAGAAATATCCAGAAGATTATGACCAAATACAATTAATAAACCTGTAATAAGTATTACTGAAAAAGGAAGCCGGATCATCAAACCCAAAATCACCATACTGATTCCAATAGCCCAAATGACCTGTAATATGATGAAATTATAATTAGGATTGAATGTCCAACCGAAAGTAATAATCACTACTTCAACAAATATTAACCACCCTCCTCTCTTTATCAAAAAGGACTGCAATACATTTTTGGTTTTACGCAGGCTCTGCAAATAAATAGAGGTACCTGAAAGGAATACAAAAACCGGTGCACAAAAATGGGTGATCCACCTGGTAAAAAATAATATAGGTGTGGTAGTGCCAAAATCCAGCGGGCTGGCATTGCTGAAATAATCCCTCACATGATCCAGCGCCATTATTACCATTACAATTCCACGAAGAATATCGATGGATTCAATTCTTTTTTTATTTGTCTTTAATGCCTCTTGCATGAAAGGGTTTTGCTTGAATGAATTTGGTTATAGTTTTTGGATTTGTTCAATTGCTGCTTACAAATATATGATTGACTAATTTTATCAAGGGTAAATGAAATTTCTGTAAAATAAAATCAAAAAAGAGACTTAAGTAGAACTGTTTTAGAAGTAGGGGGTTTGCAATTTCAAAATCAATAATAATTAATTAATTTTTGAAAACAGAATTCCTAAATGAACCTGAATAATTCATTTTTCTCCTGTATGATTTAAATCATATTATCAAGCCCAATAATTGCTTTTTTTTGCTTCTAATACATTCACCTAAATTGGCTTTGATGAAGACTGCTGGAAAATCGGCGAAATCCTCCGCATTTTTATACTGGAAAATTGTTCAATCCATATTTTGGTTAATAGGCATAGGAATGATGTTTTGTTTGATCTTTTTTCCTCCGGTAGGTGTTAACCTTTTCTGGAATATACTGATTCCTGTGGCGCCGGTATTACTCGTAATCGCGACGGGTGTCTGGCGAAATGTTTGCCCACTTGCAACTACGGCGATGATTCCCGACCGGTTAGGCTTTTCAAAGCGGAAACAGATAACCGTTTCTCAGCAACAAACCCTGAATCTTTTCGGCGTACTATTACTTTTTTCAATCATACCACTCCGTCATGTTCTGTTCAATATTAGCGGGCAGGCCACAGCGCTCATTATTTTTTCACTCACCTTTATTGGTTTCAGTGCAGGTTTCATATTTGAAAGCAAAAGCGCTTGGTGTTCCGGGCTATGTCCTGTTCATGGTGTTGAAAAATTATATGGTTCGGGTGTCGGATTTTCAGTTATCAATGCACATTGTGGTTCCTGTGTAAAGTGTTCGGTCCCATGTCCCGATTCTACAAAAAGCATAAGTCCGCTGGCGTTAAAATCCAGGATGTCCCATGTTACTGAAATTCTTTTGGCCGGCGCTTTTCCCGGATATATCTGGGGCTGGTTTCAAGTGCCTGATTATATGGCGGGGGATGGATTGCAAAATCTCTCCAGCGTTTATGGATATCCGGTTATTGGTGCATTGGTAACAATGTCTCTCTACCTCGGAATGAAAAAAAGATTTCCAAACAGGAGAAAAGAACTCATGAACATTTTTGCTGCCGCCGCCGTTTCCTGTTATTATTGGTTTCGCCTGCCTCAATTATTTGGGTTTAGTCCTCTGCACACTGCCGGAATGCTCATCAACCTTACCAAATATATACCCTCATGGAGCATGTATATTTTGAACCTTACAACCACTGCATTCTTTCTATGGTGGATGGTAATTGAAAATAATAAGGGAAAGAGCTGGTCAAAGCGGCCACCTTATTTAACAGAGTAAAAATTTTATATCTCCCATTTAATAATCAGTTTGCCTTTAAAAAACTCTTCACTAGCGCTCCTTGCGCATATAAATAGGCAACCATTATCCAAAAGCCTGATAAAGGAAAAGGATGATAAAATTTATTTAGCGCTAAAAGACTGTCTGATACTACAAAGCAAATTGCCCCGGTAAGTAAATAGAAGGCGGAAGGTCCGGGCCATTCCAGACTCAAAAGCCTTGCCATATAAAGCATGGCACTTATTACGATAGCGTAAATAATCACAAGTATGGTTAAACCTCCCAAATGCGGGATTAATATAATCAGCAATATGATCAGGTAAATAAGGATAAAAATCAAAGGCTGAATGCTCCATTTAATTGTTGAAACCCCTCTTTTCAACTCTTTACGGAGCAAAGCAATATAGAAAAGGTGAGCGATCAAAAAAGCAACCAAGCCGTATATAAAAAAAACTCCATTCTTTGAAACAAAAAGCAGGATTGTATCGCCTGACCATGAAAAGGCCAATGCAGGAATAAGGATGATCTTATTTTTGAAATCAGGTGCTATGATGGCTGCGGCTATCAGTGGCAGTAATAAGACAGGTTTAAGGTAAATTTCTATCGTTGGCAGTGGTATAAGGATGCCCGTTAAATATATAATGGATAAAATGAGGAAGAAGCGCAGCAAAACCTTTACATTGAACATGAATAGGAATTGTGTATTAAAATAGAAGGCATTTATCTTTCGGCAATCTTAAATCTGCATTTAATACCATGATCCGGAAGCACGCAATTGTTTTTATTTCACATGCTTGATAATTACTTTAGTTATTTCATCAGTGTCTCCGTCAAAATGATGCCCGCCCGGAAGCACCTCACGGGTGTATTTATTCAGGGTTATTTTATTTATATCAAGCACATGGTCATCACTGGCACTTATGATGACGATTCGATCACCATTCAGCTTATTAATCTCTGACACTACATCCCTATTTCTTTTGGAATTACCACCTAATATATCGGACCAGTGTATCTCAAAATCAGTACTTCCTGATGAAGCCATTAGAAAGGAAACAATCACTTTATCATGTATATTTTTGGGTAACCTGTTTAAAATAAATGGTACTACATCGGCGCCAAAAGAATAACCGATCAATACAATTTGCTGGTTGGTTCTCACTTTGATTTTTTGGAGTAAATAATTGCCAAAATCGATCGTAGTCTGCTCCGGTGTTTTCTTAGAATAGAAGTAACTTCTTGCATTCAAGGCAATAACATCGTAACCTTCACTATTAATGGTCTCACATAATTCTGTAGAAAACCTGTTCATACCTCCATCGCCTGAAATATAAAATACCAGAGGTTTATCTTGGGTATCGGCATTCCAAACGGTAACGGGTAAATCTTGTGCAAAAGCAACAGATCCAAAAAGGATTGAAAGGAAAAAAGTGAAAAGCGGTTTCAGTTTAACATTCATACAATAATATTATGGTTGCATTACTTTATTGAGCGCAGCGGGTAACTGCAGCAGGTCATAATCAGTTTCATACACAAGGAATTTATCAGCCCACATGGTTGCATACTTTTCTTTAAAATCACGCAATCCATGGTAATGTTTAAAGCGCCTGAATTTTTCTCCCGCATATTTGATAATTTGTTCTGCAGGACTTTGTGGCTCGGTAATTCCTGTCATTGGCACCAGCCCAAGATTGATGTATTTACAATTATGTTCTCTTGCATATTCAATCATCTTAATGATCAGTGCATCCATGCAGCCACCAGGGGCATCTTCTGTTTTTCTGATCAGGTCATACGTGCATTCAGCAGGTGAATAATCCGGAATAATATTCAGAAATGCCACAATTTTTCCGAATTCATCTTTCACGGAAATTACATCCTGGTTCATGATTTCTATTGCATCAAACATGCCTTGTGAAAAAACCTGTTCCTCTTTATCAAAAGCTGATAGCCATTCATCTGAAACCTTTCTGAGGCCAGCAACAAAGTCCGGTGAAAGAGGCGCTTTATTTATTGCGGCAGTAAATCCCTTTTTTTCCAGGCTGTTTAATGCATTTCGCAAGGATTTCTTTTCTTTTCCTTCCAGTTTAAAATTTTCTGCATCCAGTATGGCCTCCTGGCCAATGATCATTTTTTGTTTGCGGAGCTGGTTGAACCAGAGAATACTGTTTTCGTCTACCCTGTAAAAAGCAGCCTTTAAACCCATTTTACTGCATTGCTTGTAAAATTCTTCCAACACTTCCAGTTTATTTTGATCGGCGCACACAGGTTCTTCCAACACAATGGCAAATCCATTGGCAATGCGATAAGCTATAAATGCGTCATGAAGATCAGAAAAGAAATATAACTTGTCGTTGGATATCTTAAAATAATCAACCGAAGAATTTCCAAATTCGGAAAGCAAAAATTTGGCTCTTTCCCGGCCAGATTCGTTGGATGGTTCCACCTTCAGAAAAGGCTTGATAATTGTGAACAAGAGAAATCCCCAACTCAGGAAGCCCAGTGCATGGATGAGAAAAATGAATTCACGACCAAAGTTGGTTAAGGGCTTTAGATTGTCGTTTACCCCCAACAGGAAGGTTTGCATGGTGTAAAGCATTGATTGCTTCCAGGTAAAATCAATTCCGAAATGCTTCACATCTATGAAATAAAAACCAACGTAACCAAAAATCAAAACAGATAAAAAAATGATACCAACAGACAGGAAACCAAGCCTGATCCATTTTATGCTGCTTCGGATGCGGTATTGGTTGCGGCTTATTAATAACAGGATTATGATAATTAGTGCAAAGCTGGCTTCTTCATAATCCAAAGCTTTGGTTAGATTACCTATCAATGAAAGAACAGCAAGAAAAAGAGCAATTCGCCAGGCATTCCTGAGGCCCTTAAACATAAATGCAGAAGTAATCAAGAGCGCTACTCCCATAAAAAGAACAAGTACATTAGAAGCATTAATCGCTTCTAAGGGCAGAAATTCCCTGATCAGGCGAAGCCTTATTCTTAATGGGGGCGTTACAACCGAAATAATATTTATCAGGCCGAGCATGAAAATCAGCAAGGCGGGAGCAATCCTCACGAATAAATTTCTTCCCCGCCATGCAAAAGAAAATATTCCAAAAATCATGGGAAGCCAGAATTCAAATAACCGGTATAAAATTGTAATGGATAAGGCGGCCAGGCTGGAGTATCCATACATCTCCAGTATATAAACTATAGAAATCTCCACTGCGCCAAGTCCTCTCAGGAAAGGTGAGGATACCATTAATATCACAGAAACCATGTAGGCAATTGCTGCCACCATAAATGATGCCGGCAGGCCCAAAGCCATCATGGCGATATAAAGGGTAAACATTCCGCTCAGCTCCACCCCGGTTGAATATGAAATGGCACCCGTGTACTTTTTTATATTGACGTTTGCGGCAAAAAGTTCATCAATTACCTGGGCCGAAGATGGAAACCTCCTTTCAATATATTGATATAATCTGCCCTTTGCTCTTAATGTTCTTGATATCCATATAATACCTGCAAGTATAAAAATAACAATAATCATTCCGGCCCACGCACTTTCTAAATGAGTATTGGCAGATAAAGCAAATAGAATGACAACTGGAAAACCGACCAGGAAAACGGTAAATAATCCGGCAAAGGCGTACAAACCGCTCGCCTGGTGTATCTGGGTTTTATTAAAATCCCTTTTTCTTATCTGTGAAGGTGTATATGCTAAAGCGCTCACACCGCCAGCGGGCAAAAAAATGCTCAGGAAATTTCTTTTCAGAAAAAGCTCAATGGCATCAATCCATTTCAGCGACAGGCCGATAGAGGAAAAACTACTCACATACATGCCGCTTTGCAGGAGGATATAAAGTAAGGTAACCCCTAATCCGGCGGCAAGCCAGCCCGGATCGGCATTTTTTATGTTTGGAATTATCTCACCTAATTCCTTTCGCTCGCTTCGAAAAAAAATAAATGCCAGCAAGATCATCAACGCGGCCAGTATTTCCTTCCAGTATAATTTGGGGGAAAAAGACTGGAATTTTTTACTTAAGGCCAATATTTTCAGGATTTTTTTTCGCGGTAAAGATATATAAACAAAAAATGTTCGGAAGGATTCCAATCCTTCCATTCAATGTTCAACATTCATTTAAGCAACCTTTAATGAACTTATTAAAAGATTAATTATAAATTGTTCAAAATTATGCTCGCTTTTTCATTAGACAACCCGGGAAAAAGTGATTTTGGTTTTGAATACAAAGCAGGACGTTTCTCAATTTTAGATTATGGATCCTCAAAACTGGAATAAAAGATATGCAGAAAATGAATCTGTATACGGCACTGAACCCAATGTTTTCTTCAAAAACTTTATCAATACTCATAATCGGGGTAGTATCTTATTGCCAGCCGAAGGTGAAGGCCGGAATGCAATTTATGCTGCTTCCAAAGGTTGGAGGGTAGACGCTTTTGACTTTAGCGAACCGGCAGTAAAAAAGGCGCTGAAGAGGGCAGCAGAAAAGAATATCCTGCTGCACTACGAAATCAGGAATATTGAGGATTTTCTGCCAGACAAGCAATATGATGCAGTGGCCTTAATTTATGTGCATTTACCCGTAACCCTCCGCAAAGAGTTTCATCAAAGGGTTTATGAATCATTAAAACCCGGAGGATATCTTGTATTTGAAGCTTTTGCAAAAGAACAAATCCATTACAATTCCGGCGGACCAAAAGACCTTGCATTACTTTATGATGCCCCTGCAATTTGCAGCGATTTCAGTTTCTTGCATATGCTCTTCTGTGCCCAGAAAGAAGTGGTTTTGGATGAGGGTATTTTTCATAAGGGTAAAGCAGAAGTATTGCAATTGGTTGGGCAAAAACTGTAGGAATGTTTATTCCTTTTTGTGATCGAAGTCACGAAGACTCTAAGAAGATGGTATTACCTTTGACAAAAAATAATAATGGCGACAATACAATTAACAGGACAGGATTTTAAAGATAAGATATTCAATTACGAGACAGAAAAGGATTGGAAGTTTAAGGGCTATCTCCCGATAATTATCGATTTTTATGCAGACTGGTGTGGCCCCTGTAAAATGGTAGCCCCCGTTTTGGAAGAATTATCAGAAGAATATAAAGACCAGCTGGTTATTTACAAAGTAAATACAGAAAATGAAATGGAGCTTTCTGCAGTATTTGGAATTCAAAGCATACCAACTTTTTTGTTTATACCTGTTGAAGGTGACGGCGATCCGATGATGCAGCCGGGGGCATTACCTAAGAAGGCATTTAAACAAGTAATCGAAGAAAATTTGCTGCAAAAAGCACTAAATAGTTAGTAGGAATATTTAAGAAATTGATGAAATGAAATCCCGGAACCCGGGGTTTCATTTTTATTATGGGTCACTTTGAGCAATAAGTTTCAAGACAAAAGTTTGAAAAATCCCTGATTGCTGTTCCCCAGGATTTATTTATCAATCAGGTTAAAAGAAATTTTATAAATTTGAAAGCTTGATGTTGAGAAAAATCGAAAACCTCCCCAATACTTTAGAAAGAAATTAGCACTTCGAAATAAATTATTTTAAAATGGCAAAGCCTAAAATACCGATTACCAAATTGCACGATGAAATCACTGAATGGAAAAGTAGTATCGGCCTTGTGCGGGATGAAATATCAGCTTTTCAAAAAGAGTTAAGGGAAATTGTTAATAAGAATAATAATAAAGAAGCCTTGAAAGGAGTGGAGCATTTTCAAAACCAGTTTATCAGGCAACTTGAGATATCTGATGAACTAATGCACGACCTGCATATTGCTGATCATAAACTGGCAGAAAGAGCGCAACTTTCAGCAGATAGCGATTTGATCCTGAAAGAAGATGATGTTCAATTGAGAGATAAGGTAGAAACCTATAATAAATTGTTCCGGGAATTAGAGAATGATTATCACCTGTTCCTGGAAAAATGGATGTAAATTTTTGATCTCCATTTGATGTAACGGCTCATTTTCCTTTTCATTTATTTTTGTACACCGGGCACAACAGAAAATTGGGTTGTTGCAAAACCAGACTCCCCTGTATCAGAAATACCCTGCACCAGAACAAAATATTTGCCGGGGATATCTGAGGTATAAAAGGATATTGCCTGCCTGCCGGATTTAGTTTTTATATCCGGTGCCCAATATAAAACATTTCTATAATCCGGAATTCTTGATGAAGCATCATCCGGAGTTTCATATTGTGGTGAATAAAATTCTCTTTCCAACTGCAGGCCATCATACTCAACCACCAGGGAATTTGGATCAAGTTGGTAACTTTCAAGGTCCCCATTATAAGTGCCATAACTTACAATTCCATCATATTGCTGGCTACCCTGGAAGAACTTTGCCGTTGTAACAACTATTCTTTTAATTTTTAATGGGTCAATAGCTACTATTTTGTTGGTGTTAAATACCGGAACTCCATCGATCAACACCAGCGGGTCATGGCTGAAATAGCTGATGTCAGGCTCATTAAAAACTTCATAGTGAAAATTGTCTTCTTTCTTCCTGACATGTACTTCTTTTACAATTTCTCTCATTTCTTCTTCCATGGTGGGAAAACGCGTATAGTCGTCGAGGTAATAAGTCTTGGAGGGTATGCCAAAAAAAGAAGTGGTATCGAAATTGACAGGAAGAATATAATGTTCCTTTTTGGCCGGTTGATAAATACTTTGAGCCTGGGCGCCAATGCTACGTATTAAGATTTCATTAGTGAAAGAAGGATTTAATTGCAATGGTTCAGCAGAAATTTCCGGAAATTGATCAGAAAAAGGATTGTCAATGAATATGCGGTAATTACTATCTGCTGCATTAGTTTGTGCAATTATTTCATGGCTCCCATAAAATTTATCAACATTGAACCTGATGAGGCCTTTTGGGGCAGCGATCGTGTTTGCAAATTTAAAATCTTTCCCTGTAACAGATAGATAAACAGAAATCCCTTCGCCAGCTATCGTTCCTGATTTAGGAAATAGTTTACCTGTAATAACGTGCCCTTCGTATTCAGGAATATAAGTAAACGCAGGTTTTGAATTCTTAAGTACATCCTCCCATTTAGTATGTCTCGTTAGGATGAATGCAACATGTTCGTTCTTTCAAAAAAAGATTTACCTGGATGACAATTCTTGAGCAAAGGGCCATAATTAAATCATTATTTTTTCATTTCATTTAGTATTTTACATCCATTAAAATAAAATAATGAAAAAAATCATAATCTTAGCTGCGTTATTATTTTCAATATCCGGGTATTCGCAGAATGATTCTGAAAGAAAGAAAATTGTTGCTGCTGCCGATAAAATCGAAGGCCAGGTAATTGCCTGGAGACGGGACATTCATGAGCATCCAGAACTGGGGAATAATGAAATAAGAACATCCGGCCTTATTGCCAAATATCTTCAATCGTTGGGAATAGAGGTGAAAACTGGTATTGCCAAGACAGGTGTGGTAGGAATCCTAAAAGGAGGAAAATCCGGTCCTGTAGTAGCGCTTCGGGCAGATATGGATGCGCTCCCAATTACTGAACGTACGCAGGTACCATTTGCTTCAAAAGTAAAGACGATGTATAACGGGAAGGAGGTTGGAGTAATGCATGCCTGCGGACACGATTCTCATGTAGCTATGTTACTCGGTGTAGCAGAGGTTTTATCTTCCATTAAAAATGACCTTAAGGGAACCGTAAAATTTATTTTTCAGCCGGCAGAAGAAGGCGCCCCGGCGGGAGAGGAAGGAGGAGCAGAATTAATGGTAAAGGAAGGCGTAATGGAAAATCCTCATGTGGATGTTGTATTTGGCCAGCATATTAATTCCCAGTTGGAAGTAGGGAAAATTGCTTACCGGCCCGGTGGAACCTTGGCAGGTGTCAATGATATGAAAATAATTATAAAAGGGAAACCTTCACACGGCGCCTATCCATGGTTTTCCGTAGATCCGATAGTAGTATCAGCAGAAATTATTAATAATTTGCAAACGGTTGTAAGCCGTAATCTGAATGTAACTGAAAATGCAGGAGTAGTAACAATTGGTGCCATAAATGGCGGAAACAGGGGCAATGTTATTCCCGACCAGGTTGAAATGCTCGGAACCATCCGGTCATTAAGCAGGGACGACGAAAAAATGATGATTGAAAGAGTTCGGCAAATAATTACCAAAACCGCGGAGGCCAACGGCGCGACTGCTGAAATTTATTTACCTTATACATCGCATTATCCCGTAACCTTCAATGATGTTGCGCTTACTGAAAAAATGTTGCCTTCTTTGCGTAAATCAGCAGGCGATTCAAATGTTGTCTTAAAGCCAGCTACGACTGGTGCGGAGGATTTCTCTTTTTACCAGGAAAAGGCGCCCGGATTATTTATTTTTTTGGGCGGAATGCCGAAAGGAGAAGATCCAAAAGACGCACCAGCCCATCATACGCCAAATTTTTATATTGATGAAAGCGGTTTCAAACTTGGCGTAGAAGCAATGGCAAATCTTACAGTTGATTATATGAATATGGCTGCTAAATGATTAATCTTATTCGGCGTGTAGGCTTTCTTCAAATTCGTTTTTTGTTAACCAGTGGTTTAGCTGTGAAAAATAAAATAATTTACAGAAATAAATTACCGGATTTATCCTGATATAAATATTCTTACAAGGAAATCCATATAACAAGATTGCCCTGACAAAGCCAGGGCAAAAAAATAAAGGCAGGATTAAAAAGTTACTTAGGGAACGCAAATATACCTTCCTATATCAATACTTCAAGGCATGATAGCTTTGGTTTTTTCCACATACGTTAATAACTCATTCCCGATTACTGTATTTTATAGAATTAATCTTTTCTTTTTTGAAAATGCGATTAAATCTACTAACAGGGATACGAAATTATCAGTTGATTTTTTCTTAAATAAAAATTAGATTTTTGCTTTATGTTTATTCTTAGTAAATGATGATACAAAAGAAATAGATCAATTAGTATGAAGAACCAAAAGAAAAATTTCGACTAAAGAAAAGTACATGAAAAAAACACTGCTTTTAATAATAATCCCATTTCATTTATTCGCTCAAAAATTTTCTACCCGTGAAATTGCCCGGTATAAACTCGAGGCAAGCCGGGTTTCCATCATCAGGGACAACTATGGTATTCCCCACGTTTACGGTAAAACTGATGCGGATGCAGTTTTTGGCTTGCTCTATGCGCAATGCGAAGATGATTTTAATCGTGTGGAGATGAATTATATAGAAAAGCTTGGCCGTGAGGCAGAAGTAACCGGGGGAAAAGACATATACAATGATTTACTGATCAGGTTGGTAATTGACTCCTCTGATGCTATTGCAGATTTTAAGAAGGCTCCTGCATGGTTACAAAAACTATGTTACGCTTTTGCAGATGGAATCAATTATTACCTCTATAAAAATCCTGCAAAAAAGCCCGCTTTATTAAATCACTTTCAGCCGTGGTATCCTTTATTATGGACGGATGGGAGTATCGGTGCTATTAATACCGGGGATGTTTCGATTGGCGAATTGAAAAATTTTTATTCTGGTGAAAAGGAGTCAGTTTATGTAAAGGAAAAAGAAGAGGAAGTGGTGACCGGTTCCAACGGCTTTGCCTTTGCTCCTTCTATTACTAAATCGCATCATGCTATTCTTTATATCAATCCTCATGTAACTTTTTATTTCCGGCCCGAAGTACAAATGGCAAGCAAGGAAGGGCTGAATGCCTATGGAGCTGTTACCTGGGGGCAATTTTTTGTGTACCAGGGATTTAATGAATATTGCGGATGGATGCATACATCAAGCTATACAGACGTTTCAGATGATTATATTGAAAAAATTAGTAAAAGAAACAATCAATTGTATTATGAATACAATCACCGGGAAAAACCGGTATTGCATAAAAAAATAATCATTAGATACAAAGATGGGAATTCAAATAAGGCAAAAATTATCGATGCATTATTTACCGGCCATGGCCCAATCATGGCAAAAAGGAATGGGGAATATTTAAGTGTGAAGTCGAACAACAGGGACATGAAAAGCCTGATTCAGAGTTGGGAACGCACTAAAACAAAAAGCTTTGCAGCTTATAAAAAAGTAATGGATCTTCTTGCTAATACTTCCAACAACACAGTGTATGGTGATGCAGAAGGAAATATTGCTTATTGGCATGGTAACTTTATACCCAAAAGAGATCCGAAGTATGATTGGTCCAAACCTGTTGATGGCACTACTTCTGCTACCGAATGGAAGGGATTACATACGGTGAATGAAAGTGTTCATATTTATAACCCACCTAACGGATGGATAGAAAATTGCAATTCCACACCTTTTACGGTTGCCGGTAAATACAGTCCGAAGAGAGATAACTATCCGAAATACATGGCGCCGGACGGGCAAAATTTCAGGGGAATTAATGCGGTCAGAATATTAGGACAGGAAAAATCTTACACGCTGGATAAAGTAATAGCCAAAGGGTATGACACATACCTGGCCGCATTTGAAGTGTTGGTCCCTGCATTGATTCAGGCTTTCGAAAAAGATAATTCAAAAGATGACTCAGCAAATGCTCAATTGGCTGAGCCAATAAATATTTTAAGAAACTGGGATTATCGTTGCGGAGAAAATTCCATTGCAACGACACTTGCTGTTAATTGGGGAGAACGATTGCTGCCCGCTATTTTCCATACAAAGGTGGTTGAAGATGAGGAAGATGACCAGGTTACCAAAACCAGGCAATTTGCCGCGACAGCTTCTCCTCAGGAATTATTGCGCCCATTTCTCGCAACCGTCCGTTACCTCGAAAATAACTATGATACCTGGAAAATTGAATGGGGGAATATTAATCGATTTCAAAGAATTTCAGGAGCTAGCGATCAGCATTATAATGATGATAGCGCCAGCCTTCCCGTTGAATTTGCTTCTTCTACCTGGGGCATGATACCATCTTACACTAGCCATACTTTCCAGGGGACCAAAAAAAGATATGGAGTAAACGGAAACAGTTTTATCTGTGCCGTAGAGTTTGGGGAAAAAATAAAAGCGAAATCATTGCTGGCCGGCGGGGAAAGTGGCAACCCAAATTCACACCACTTTTTCGATCAGGGATACATGTATACCAAAGGAATATTTAAGGAAGTATTGTTTTATAAAGAAGATGTACTAAAACATGCCGAAAGGGTATATCATCCGGGGGAGTAGAGGAATGCAACAATCAGCATTTTGAATTTTATTTTTCTCCATAGTGAAGTTGGTCAAAATTCCTGAATTCTCAAAATCGGGGATGTCCGCAAGGTTAAAATGATCCTAATGTATCGTCTCCGTGCATCATTAAAGAATATTTTCCTGTCTATATAGAAATGGATTTATGAAACTTTTATTCTTGCTTGTATTTTTTTGCACTGCATTTATTTCCTGCAAGAAGGAACAGGCTAATGCATTTCGAAATAAAGGGGTAATTACCGGCATCGATATGAGGTTATGCCCATGTATTGCAGGATGCCCTTGTGTTTGCGGAGGGTTAGATTTCCATTTTACAGATACTACTTATACTGCAAACATACCTCTGGATAATCCTGAAATATTTAAGTTGAGCCCAGATACAAACTTTCCTGTTTATGTGGAATTAAATTGGGTAAATACTACAAGATGTGGTACTACTGCTATAAAGATTACTGATTTCAAAATACTTTAGTAATTCTGAAACTTTCTTTTATACGGATAATAATTTACCAGATGGCGATATAGAATTCTGAAACTGTCCAGGCCCATCAGAAATTTATTGGAGAACTTAATTATATAAATGATTTATATTCAAATGTGATAATTATTGTGACCCCGGAAGGGCTCGAACCTTCGGCCCGAAAAACTCACTTTCAGTCATTTTAAATTACATTCACTTATAGCCTAAAACGCCTTTTGCTATTGGTTTGTATCAAATTTTGTGATTTCTTTGTTTTCGAATATACCTGACGGTTTTTAAACAACATGAATCAAATGATATATCAAATTTTAAATCATACTATATCATGAAGCAAAGAATTATAACGGTTACTATTGTGCCCGATAAGCGCAGAATTAAAGAAGATCTTACCTACCCCTTAAAATTACGAATAAG
>OBLU010000148.1_pt1 | contig 65527 bp, 56 predicted proteins | sample 1518681 | NCBI WGS metagenome assembly OBLU01 (sample SAMEA3539304, study PRJEB22396) | soil metagenome | biome: tundra; feature: field; material: soil | place: USA | collected 2010-05 | depth 0.15 m | reverse complement strand
TCCTCAACCCACTCGCTACTCGATCTTCGCTGAAGCCTTCTTCCTTATCCCATCAATCCTTGGATCGTTTTGTGATTCAAGGGTGGGAAACCACAAACCTTCGGTTTCGAAAAAGCAGCACTCGGATTTACAGCTTGCGGAAAAACTCGATTCTTTGAAAGGGCACGACTTTAGTCGTGCCGCAAACTGCAAAATGAGTCCGGCTTTAGCCGCTGAGGGATGGTCTTCTTGTTCGCGCCGAGATTTTTTCCGCAGCCTGTTTACCCCCTGATGCATTCGGTGGGACTGGGCGGCATTTATCCAACCAGCTCTAGCCAAGTTCATTCGATTTCCTTCCGCGGCAAACTATTATCCGCGCGCTTTCATCGTAAAAGGAATGAATAGTTCGCGGGCACGTCGCTTCGGAAGCTGGCTACTAACCGCCATCGTGATCTCGACATTGCAACCCAATGCCGCAACGGAGCCCATCCCCGTGCGCCACCCGGAGGGAACCGTGCATGGTTTCTTGGCGATCCGGTCTCAGGAAGGCCGCGTCATCGCATCGGGAGATCTCATTCAGTCCATACGTGGCGACAAGGTCATATCGCGATTGATCTTCCATTTCAAAGATGGCTCAATCGACGACGAAACGACCGTCTTCTCTCAACAGGGCAACTTCCGCCTTTTCTCCGACCACCACATACAGAAAGGCCCTTCCTTCCCTCATCCGATCGATCTCTCCATCGATTCCCGCAACAACGAAGTCGCCGTGCGCTCGACGGGAAAGGATGGCAAGGAAGAGGTCACGACCGATCATCTCGACCTCCCGCCCGATCTCGTGAATGGGATGGTTCTCCTGATCATCAAAAACATTAGCCCCGCCACAGCCGAGACAAAGGTGTCAATGCTGGTCGCCACTCCGAAGCCAAGGCTGGTAAAACTGGTGATCACTCCTCAAGGCAAGCAGCCCTTTTCTCTGGCCGGTTCTCCTCGAAACGCGGTCGATTACGAGATCAAGATCGAACTCGGTGGAGTCGTCGGCATGGTGGCGCCGCTGATCGGCAAACAGCCGCCGAATATTCACGTCTGGATCATTGGAGGACAATCGCCGACATTCGTCAGAGAACAAGGTCCGTTCTTTCCGGATGGGCCAATCTGGACCATCGAATTGACCAGCCCGATATGGCCCAGTGCGAAAGGCCCCGGCCTGTAGGACGCCGCAGTGGTGCGGCAATCAACGCGAATTACTTCAATCCGGGCGTTGCCGCCTCTTGCGTCCGCCGTGCATTCAGCTTTTCGAGCGCCTGCTGGAAGCGCTTGTGCTTCGCTGGCTCCAGCGACTCCTCGACCGCCTTGCGATATCCACCCAGATAAATGGAATACAGGATCGCGAGCGAGCAGCCGATTCCCCACAGAAATCCGATGCAAAGTCCAAATACTACCGCCGGCCCAAAGTCAGTCATCGCACTCGCCTTCTTCCGGCTCTTTCTACACCGCCACCGTAAAGCTGTCCTCGCTGCGCGTCACCGCATGGTAGAGCGTGTCGCGCTCCACCGGAACCCGTCCTGCTTCGGTGATCAGACGGCACAACTCCTTGCGGGTCATACCCTGCGGAGTCGTCGCGCCGGCATCGTGGTAAATCTTCTCCTCGATCACCGTACCGTCCAGATCGTCCGCGCCAAATCGCAGCGCAATCTGCGCGATCTTCGGAGTCATCATCTGCCAATACGCTTTGATGTGCGGAAAATTGTCCAGCAACAGCCGGCTCACGGCAATCTGGCGAATGTCAGTCAGCCCTGTCGTCACCGGCAAATGATCGAGCGGCGTATTTTCCGGATGAAAGGCCAGCGGAATGAAAGTCTGGAAGCCGCCCGTCTCGTCCTGCAGAGTACGCAGCTTCAACAGGTGATCCACGCGGTCCTCATCGTTCTCAATGTGGCCGTACAACATGGTCGCGTTGGATTTGAAGCCAAGCTTATGCGCCATCCGCGCCGTTTCAAGCCACTCGTCGCCGTCGATCTTGTGATCGCAGATAATCGACCGCACTCGGGCGGCGAAAATCTCCGCGCCTCCGCCCGGCATCGAGTCCACACCCGCCTCGCGCAGCTTCACCAGCGTCTGCTCAATGGTCAGCTTCGCCCGCCGCGCCAGGTAGGCCACTTCCACCATGGTGAAAGCTTTGATGTGTACCTTGGGGAAGCGCACCTTGAGCCCGCGCACCAGGTCGAGAAAATACTCAAACGGCAAATCCGGGTGCAGCCCACCGACGATGTGAAACTCCGTAACCGCCTCGGAGTACCCTGACGCCGCCGTCTCCCATGCTTCTTCCAGCGCCATCGTGTAGCCGGCCGGATCGCCCTTCTTGCGTCCGAATGCACACAGCTTGCAGGCCGCCACACACACATTGGTCGGGTTGATGTGGCGATTGACGTTGAAGTAGGTCACGTCGCCGTGCATCCGCTCGCGGACATGGTTGGCCAGCCATCCCACGGCCAGCACGTCCGGCGACCCATACAGCGCCAGCCCATCGTTAAAGTCGAGCCTCTCGCCCGCCATTACTTTGGCGGCAATGGGCTCAAGCCGCGGGTCGTAGCTGCGGAAAGAATGCGTTTGACCGGAATCTTCCGACTCAGGCTTCATCTCTCAATGATACAGAATTCCGGCGAGGCGCATCACCTGAGCCCGAGTTCCGGCCCGGCTGCCCTGGGTTCCACCAGCACACCCTGGTCGAGCGAAGCCGCGAGCAGCCGTCCCCCCGATGCGCGTACTGCTGAGAGCCGGTATCCGGTCTGCCACCATTTCCAGTCCAGTGTCTTTGCATCGATCGCAAAGACAAAATCGCTGCCTCGCGAGCTCACCAGCACCTTGTCCAGTTGAGGATCGAAGTAAAGATCGTCGACATCCGTCAGCGGCAACCGGTGCACCCACATCCAGGTCTTGCCCATGTCGCGTGTGAAGTAGACGCCCTCGCGCGACCCCAACCACAGCGTGCCATCTGGCGAAAAGGCGACACGATGAATGCGCGTTAGCACAGTCGGAATCCCCAGCGGCCACCAGCTTTGCCCGCCATTCTTTGAAAGAACAACTCCGTCCGCCCGGGCCGCGGCCATCAGCGATCCCTGGGCAGTTACGGAAAGATATCCCGCCACGCCCATTACCGGCCCACCCTGCCATGTGGCGCCGCTGTCTCTGCTGGTAAAGATTCCTCCCGCAGTCGAAGCCAGCCACGCATCGCCCGAAAGATCGAGCGCAAATACGCGCCCATCCATCTCGTGCGGCTGTTCCTTCACCTTCTTCTCGACATTCACGTGGGTGCCGCGGACCGTCTTCTTGGCTGTCTTCACCAGCGTATTCGCGATCGCCTCTCTTGGTTTCCAGTCCACAGCGCCGGGCTCCAGTGAAAAGATGCCGTCGTTCGTGCCGGCCAAAACTGTGCCGTCCGGCGCCTGCGCCAGCACAAAGACGTCGCGCCCATCCAGGCCATTGGCAATCTGCTTCCACTGCGTCCCGCCGTCGGGCGAGAAAAACACGCTCCCGTAGGTCTTGTCATTCACCACACCGGCAAAAAGGCGCGACGAATCCTCCTGATCCACGAGAAGTGCTTCCACCTTGCGTTCTGAGAATCCCTTGTTCATCGGAACGAAGCTGGCGGTCCCGTCCGTGCTCAGCATCACGCCGCTGCGATCTGTGGCCAGCAGTACGCGATCGGGATTCGTAGGGTCGATATAGACGTCATTCACAATCACATCCGGACCCGTCATGCGCTCGAAGGTCTTGCCTCCGTTCACAGTCTTGTAGAGTCCCTCCGTAGTTCCCGCGTAGACCACTTCGCGTTTCGCCAGGTCTTGCCGCAGAACGCGCGTCCTGCGCGCTGTGGAAGGAATGCCTTCGATCTTGCGGAATAGCTCACCCGCATTCGCGCTCTTGTAGATTCCGCTGCACGCGCTGGCGTAGACGGTGTGCGGCTTATCCGGATCGATAATGATTGAAAACACGTCTGAGTCGTCGATCAGCCCCTTTTTGATGCTGTGCCAGGTCTTTCCTCCATCCGTTGTCTTCCACGGCAAATGCCATGTTCCGGCATACACAATATCCGCATCGGAGGGATCGACGGCCAGCGACTCAACTTCGTGGATCTCGCGACTTTCCGGCGGGCTGATCTGCGTCCAGTTCGCGCCCCGGTCCGTGCTGCGGAACACCCCTTCCAGTGTCCCCGCAATCAGAATTCCAGGATCGGACGGCGCCTGCACAAATGCCCGGATCGATTGCCTGCGCAGCCCTGCGGCTTCGGTCCAGTTCCGGCCGCCGTCCTGGCTCACCCAGAGGCCACCGCCGGGACGGTCCAGGGCCCACCCCGCGGCATAAACAATCGCGGAGTTCGCCGAATCCACCACGATGTGATCAACCACCAGATCGTCTGTCGTGCCCAGCCTCGAAACCTGGTGCCAGGTCGAGCCGCCATCGGTCGACTCGTAGATCCGGCTGTTCGTCGTGCCAAGAAAGAGATGATCGGGATGATCCGGGACGGCAGCTAATGCACGCGCATCCCCCCCGTCAGGTCCAATCGCCATCCAGGGCGACTGCGCGAAGAGTCCGCGTTCGAGAAACCAAACCAGAAGGAGAACGAAGATAAATGAATTGCTCAGGCCACGCAGGGCGAAGGAATCAACGCAAATCCGCTTGCTGCCCATCAATCAACCTGCTCCATGGCATGATCCTGTTTAAAGGCTACAAAAAAACAGCCTTAAAGGGAAGAGGCCGACCGGCACAACCGGTCAGCCCCTTTGGTAGAAGAATCTCCCAGATTCAATTTCATTCCCGGAGCAGGCCGGCAGGTCTGCTCCGGGTATCAGAAGTTATTTCTTGGTCGCACCCTTCTTCCTCGGCGCATGCGCCCTTTCGTCGAGAAGGGTCTTGGCATCGGCAGCGTTGAACGGATACAACTGCACCGATTGTTGGCCCGTGTTGCTCAAAGTGATGTCAACACGGCGGTTTTGAGCCAGAACGATCACCGACAACCGGCGCAAAACTTTCTTCCGGTCCGCATCGCTCAGGTCAGGATTTTTCTCGACCAGATCGGTTACCTGGTCCTTGGTAAGCTCTTGCTCCTTGCCAAGGGCGTGCGTGTCAATACTTGCTTCGGGAACACCCTGCTCCACCAGGAATGACTTCACGCGTGCAACTCGGCGTTCTGTGAGCGCTTGGTTAAACTCGGCCGATCCGCGCACATCCGCATGCCCGCTCAGCGTCAAGTGGCCATCCGGTTTGATTGCGAGATAGTTCTTGAAGTCAGTCGCCAGGGTAGTCAAAGTTGTCTCCTGGCTGGGCAACAGGCCGCCTTCCGGATGCTTCGCCGTTGGATCAGCAGTCGGGAAGAAGACACTGTGCAATGCCAGGCGAGCCTCGAGCCGCACTTGCTCCGGCGTCGGTCCCGGCGGAGGAGGCGGAGCTTCGATCGTCACGATCGTGTCAGCCGACGTGGTGTGTGCCTTGTCGTCCGACACCTTGCAAGTGATGCTGGCGGGTCCTGTTGGGGCTCCTGTCGATGTGAATGTGGCAGTCGACCCATTGCCGCTCACTGTACCCGCTGCTGCCGAGTAATCGTAAGTCAGCGGACGGTTTTGCGGGCTCACGCCGGAAGCGGTAATCGTGCTCGTCTCGCCCGGCTTGATGGTGGTCGGATTGGCCGAGCAACTGATGGTGGGTGGCTCGAATTCCTTCACCGTAAAGGTGGCCGTGCTGTCTGCCGTCTGCCAGGGCTTCAGCCCTTCCTTCCCGGGCTTTCCTTCTTTCACGCCGCATTTCACCGTGTAGCTTCCGGGCGCCAGGGCAGCCGTGTTCACCGTGGCCGTGGTGTCACTACCTGTCACGCCATCACCAGACCAGGTGTAGACCACGTGTTCCTTGGGATTCAGCATCCCAGCCGTTGCCGTCACCGTAACCGGTTCGCCCGGAAATACCGACGTCGGACTAGCCGAGCAAGCCAACGTCACGGGCGGCGGCGGTGCAAGAGAACCAACGTGGAAAACAAGGCCGCCACTCAGGCGGGCGGCATTGATGTTCGCGCGGCCGCCGGAAACGCCGGGGCCGAAATTGGCGTGCATGTATTCGTAGTCCACCTGAAATACGCGAATGGCAAGCCGATGGTTGAACCACGGCGTCTCATAGTCCACGCCGCCGCCTGCCGTGAGATCCGGTCCCCATCTGAATGGGTTTTGATCCGGCCCATCGACGCGCGCCGCACCCACAAGACCATGCACAAATGGCGTCAGGTCCTCCGTCGGATAGCGGAAGATGATGCCCCCGGAAACAGTCTGGAACCCGTCGTCGTTCCCTTTTGTCCCGACGTTACCGCCGTTGGGATTCGACGAACCCCACTCGTGCAGCCCATATTCCGCCTGGGCGCCCACGTACTTATTGAAGAAATACGCACCGCTGAAAAGGCCGCCCACGTTGACTGCGTTGTAGTTGAAAGGAATTGTCGTGCCGTTCTGCTGCGGGACTTGGACCGTGCCCTTCGGTGCCAGGTAACTGTAACCTGCGAAGATGTCCCACCTCGATGGGGAATCTGCCGAGGTTCCCGTTGCGGCTGGCTTGGTCGAATCCTGCGCTGATAGTGCGATGGGCATGATAGCGACACATGCCAATGTCAGAACTCGGCTCAAGAATTTCAAAGTTTGCAGGTGCATTTTATCCTCCACAATTCAAATCATCTGCTTCAGGCTGCGGGAAACGGCCTTCTTACGGGCACCGTCCCCGGGGTCAAATGTTTGGTTCAAGTGATTATTGCGATGCGAACAGGGGATGCAACACTTTCAACCGTACCATAGGAGTAACCGGACAGGGCACACTTTTAGGTGGTTACCTTCCCGATTAATCCCCAACGAATACGAAGAACGGGGTGGGCCAAGTTGCTTTCCCGATAGGTCAGCGCTCGAAGAAATTGCTGTCGTCCCGCTCTCGATGGTTGGAGCAGACTCCGCAGGCCGGCACCGATTCCCTTCATGTAGAAGCGTGCATGGATAAATGAGTTGCTCCGGCAAATATGGGGAAAACTTGGAGCTTGCGCCTCGCCGAAGAGGCCTCCGCTGGGCAGATCTTCCGGCTGCAGTGAAACACCTGGCCTGAACCACCCTCGAAGCCGATTCCGACCGCGCCTTCTGGCCGACAAAGAACCACCCAGGCCCCTCTCCAATTGATCGGGGCCCGGCTGGCTGGCTTCCTTTTCTGTCTTCCGCGACTGCCCCATGAAGGCGACCGTCGCTTGATCGACTTTCCCTCACTACTTCTTGTGATGATGCCGTTCACCCAGGGCTTTACGCTCCTGGGGCGTGACCGTCGACTCATCCACAGGAGTGGTTCCCTGTACGTCCGACGAGAAGTTGGCACCGGAAGGAACCAGGTAGTCTTCTACCTTCTGCCCGTCTTCCGTGCTGGTGGCTACGGTGATCCGGGAAGGATCGATGCCCTTCTCCTTCACCAGGTAGTCCTTGGCATTCACGGCGCGCTGCGCGGCAGAGTCCTCAACCTTGGCACGCTTGTGCTTGGCTGCAAACTTCTCCTGCTTCTCAGTCTTCGCCTTTTCCTTCGCATTTGAAGTGCCAACGATGACTGCCTTGGCGTCGGATTGCCTCTGGAGATCAAGCGCGACTTCGTCCAGGCAGGCTTTGCCTTCGTTGTTCACACGGTCCGGACGCCTCTTGTCCATATCGAACCCGAGCGAGCAAAGGGCCGAGGCATGTGGAACTGGCGGCGGCGGCGGCGCGACGATGGTTACGCTGGTATCGGCGCTCGCATTGTGCCCCTTGTCGTCGGCGACCTTGCACGAAATGTTGACAGGACCCGTCGGCGCACCGGTCGACGAGAATGTAGCCGTCGTGCCTGTGCCATCCACCGTGCCCGTGGCTGCTGAATAGCTGTAGGTCAGGGTCCGGTTCTGGGGGCTCGAGGCCGTCGCCGTAATCGTGCTCGTATCCCCTGGTTTGATTGTGCTGGGGCTGGCGGAGCAGCTGATGGTCGGCGGTTCGAATTCTTTGATGGTGATGGTGGTCGAGGATTCCGCCGTTTGGCCGGGCTTCAGTCCTTCTTTGCCCTTCTTGCCTTCCTTCACTTCGACCTTGACCGTAGCCGTCCCCGGTGCCAGCGAAGCCGTGTTCACGGTAGCCGTGGCGTCGGTCCCGGTCACACCGTCTCCGCTCCAGGTGTAGACCAGGTTGTTGTTCTTTTTGGTGCTCACCGATCCGGGAGTTGCGGTCACTGTGACCGGCTCACCGGGAAAAACAGAGGGAGGGGTGGCATTGCTCGCCAGAGTGATCGGCGGAGCCTTCTTGCATCCCATTGGCAAGAAAGCTAGGGCCGTTAAGGGAAGTACCAGACAAACAGACTTCAAAGAGCGCAATTGCATTTCGAATTTCCTCCGCAATCATACTGACAACCAGGGCGGAAAAGTCCGTTCAAGCGAACAGATTCCGGTTAGAGTAAGGAGCGATTAAGCTCCGCATCAGGAATACAAGAACAGCACAGAGACCCAATAAACCTGCCATTGGAGGCACTCGGCAGAGCACGGTTTTTGATGATTCCCCCGAATCCCCCAAAAACACGATAATGCACGCACAACAATTTCGTTACCTCGGCCAATCACGCCGGTAACTTGTGGTTCAAAACTTCACTCATCCTGCATTCAAAGTCTTGAGCAGACTGCGCGGTTCGCGCTGAATCTTCTCTTGGAGCAGCGTAATCGCATAAATCAATTGCTCAGGTCGTGGCGGACATCCCGGGACATACACGTCCACCGGAACCACCTGGTTTACTCCCTGAACAACCGCATAGTTGTTGAAAACTCCGCCCGAAGTGGCGCAGGCTCCCATCGAAATCACCCATTTCGGCTCCGGCATCTCATCGTACAGCCGGCGAATGACCGGGGCCATCTTCTGGCAAACTCGACCCGCCACGATCATCAAGTCCGATTGGCGGGGAGAAGGTCTGAAGACCTCAGCTCCGAAGCGGGCAATATCAAACCGCGAAGCGCCCATCGACATCATCTCGATGGCGCAGCAGGCAAGGCCAAACGTCATTGGCCACATCGAGCTCTTGCGCACCCAATTGACGGCAAAATCCAGCGAAGTGAGAAGCACACCCTCCGGCTGCTCGAAGCCGTAGTTCGCTTCCTTCACCTTGGCGCGGTTGACCGCACTGCTCTCCAGTGCTCCAAAAAGGTAGCGGTCGCGCTCTTGAACTTCCCCCATGCTCTTAATAATACGTCTCTAACCCAAATTTTGGGATGGTCAATCTTGCTCAGGTGCAACGATTGATCTTGAGATACCCGCCGCGGCAAGCTGTTTTCATCGAGATTCGCATGCGCAACCACGACCTTCTTCGCCTTTTCTTGCCCTTATGCATTTTTCTGCGCTGAGAGCAAAATCATCGCGGATGAACCCCGGGCGTTGCGCTATCCTTCAATGTTCACCAAATCATGCCAATCGTCCTCGACGTCCACTCAGCCGGCGCACGTCGCTGAACGGAAAGCGGCAGCCTTGCTGGATGCGATGCACTAACTCTCGCAATGGCATCACCCTGTTCCTCGTCCATGGCTACGGCTGGACGCATTTTTCGGAGCGGAATTCAAAATGCTCAGTATCAAGCTCGTTGGACCCGCAATTCTCCTCTTTCCAGCCTTTGTACTGGCGCAGCCCGCCGCATCGGCAACCGCCGCACAAACCCCTGCAACCCAGGCTCAGGTCGCCGCCCTCCATCAAGCCATCCAGAGTGCCCAGTCTTCCGCCGACAACGCATGGATGCTCACCTCCGCCGCCCTCGTCCTGTTGATGACCGGCCCAGGGCTGGCCCTTTTCTATGGCGGCCTGGTACGCCGCAAAAACATCCTCGGCACCTTGATGCAGAGTTTTGCCATGATGGGACTGGTTACCATCCTGTGGGCCGTCGCCGGCTACTCGCTGGCCTTTGGTCACGGCAACGTGTTCATCGGCGGCTTTGAGCACTTCTTCTTGCGCGGCGTCGGGCTCACCCCCAACACCGACTACTCCGCCACCATTCCCGAGCAAACCTACATGATCTACCAGCTCATGTTTGCCATCATCACTCCGGCCCTCATCACCGGCGCCTTCGCCGAGCGGATGAAGTTCAGTGCCATGGCCGTCTTCCTCTCGCTCTGGTCCCTCTTCGTCTACAGCCCCATGGCCCATATGGTCTGGGGAGTAGGCGGCCTGCTCAACGCCAATGGCGGCCATATTCCCAGTCTTGATTTCGCCGGCGGCACGGTGGTCCACATCACATCGGGCGTCTCCGCGCTCATCACCGCCATCTACCTCGGCAAGCGCCTCGGCTACCCCCACACCAACATGCCGCCCCACTCCATGGTCCTCAGCTTCATCGGCGCCTGCCTGCTCTGGGTGGGCTGGTTCGGATTCAACGCCGGCTCTGCTCTCGGTTCCGGTCCGCTGGCCACCAGCGCCTTCGTCAATACGCACTTTGCCGCGGCCGCCGCCGCCTTCGGCTGGACCATCGCCGAATGGATTCACAATGGCAAACCCACAGCTCTCGGCGCCATCTCCGGCGCGGTCGCGGGCCTGGTCGCCATTACCCCTGCATCCGGCTTCGTACAGCCCTTCGCTGCCTTGCTCATTGGGGTCATCGCCGGCGCTTTCTGTTCCTTCATGGTCTTCGAAGTCAAAAGCCGCCTAGGCTATGACGACTCACTCGATGCCTTCGGCGTCCACGGAGCCGGCGGAACCCTCGGCGCCCTGCTCACCGGTCTGTTTGCCACCAGTTCCATCAACGCCATCTTCGGCAAAGGCGTCCCTACTGGTGCCATCGACGGCCATTGGGGTCAGTTGCTCAATCAGGCCGCCGGGGTCGGCATTGCATGGGGTATCTCCATCGTTGGTACGCTGGTCCTGCTCTTTCTCGTCGATAAGATCATCGGCCTGCGCGTCTCTCCCGAGCAGGAATCCGAGGGACTCGATCTTTCGCAGCACGGCGAAGAAGGTTACGACCTCAATTCCTGACTTGTTGAAAACACAAATCAGCCTCGCGCATAAATGCGCCCGGCCTGATACGCTGTCAAACGAGGCATTTGCATATGCTGAAGATCGAGGCGGTTCTACAGCCTTCCAAACTGGACGCAGTCAAGGATGCTCTGCTTGAGGCGGGCATTGAGGGCATGACCATTCTTGAGGCTCGCGGCCATGGCCGCCAAAAGGGCCACACCGAGTTCTATCGCGGACGCGAGTACACCGTCGATCTTCTCCCCAAGGTCAAAATCGAACTCGTCGTTACCGACGACCTCAAAGAGAATGCCATCCAGGCCATCATGGGCGCTGCCCGTACTGGCCGCATCGGCGATGGCAAGATCTTCGTCAGCCGCATCGACGAAGCCATCCGCATCCGCAACGACGAGCGCGGCGAAGCCGCCCTCTAAGGCATTTTCGGAAAGCTCTCTCCAAGAGCCATTTGAAGCCGCGGATAAAGCGCAGCCTTTTTGCTCGCGCCGGTACGGGGGGGTGTATGATCGGCGAATTCAGCGCCTTCCGCATGATGCGCAAGGAGGACCGCCAATGAGTTCACCCCATGGCTCCCCCAATTGGAACCGTCCGTCGCCGGGCAATTCGCCGCCAGGTTCGCCCAGTTGGAGTGACCCGTTCGGGCAGAGCAGGCGTCCTCCGACCGCCAAAGGGCCCCGCACGACAGAAGAAGCAATGGCGGCCTATCAATGTGCAAGAGAGCAGGCAAAAAGTGACGGTGCTGTGAGTGTGGTGCCGTTCAGTCAGCTCGTGAGTCACTGCGGCGGACTCGTGGCGATCTGGCTACGAAAACGCCAGCAGCCGCTAAAAGTTTTTTTCGAGCCGGCACGTTGCCAATGGTTTCAAAAACAACGAGTGGACAGTTTTCACCTCACCGATGAAGCCGAAAAGAAATCGCTCAAGCTGATGGAGGTCGAGAAAAAGGCGGATGAAAACCTTTCGCCTGCGGAACTGTCTGTCAAATCTCACGAGCAGCTTTGCCAGTATGTCTGCAATCGAAAGTATCCGGGGGCGACACGACCTGAGAAAGTGCTTTATCGGAAGCTAATTGACCTAAAAAGCCTCACTATCCACGCTGTCGGAAAAACGCTGGCTAATCTTTGCACGGCAACTCCAATATTCGGGGCAATCATGACGGTGGTTGGCGAATCAAGCCCACACGCCATCGGGCTGTACTTTGACAATACCGCCAATCAGTATTTCTGCTTCGACCCCAACCTCGGAGAAGTATGTTTCCTCAATCGTGAACCGTTGTGTAATTGGTTTACGGGCAATTGGCAAAAGACGTTCCTCTTCAATCCGGTCATTGACCTCACCATCTTTGTTCCGTCTACCTAAGCTGACGCCAAGCCTGAACTGAGGAACTCGAAAGAATGCTTCAGGACAGCCCCGCTACGCCTCGCGCCCCTCTCCGCAACATCGATCTCCCCCATCCTCCAAAGTTTAGTATTCTGTTTAAACATTCTTTGTTGCTTCGGCGAACCACCTCAAACTCCTCATGACTCCAGTCGCTTTGGCGGTTGACGATCTACGGGATCAGTATCTGCGGGAGATGGCGCTTGTCCGCCAGACCTGTGAGCGCACCGGTGACGGCACGGCCGCCATTCGCCGCCGCTCCGCTGTGGTCGATCGCATCCTCATTGAAATGTGGCGTCGGGCCTTTGCCGGACAAACTCAGAACGTCTCCCTTCTCGCCCTCGGTGGATACGGCCGCAAGGATCTTTTTCCGTACTCCGACATCGACGTGCTCTTCGCCTTCGCCGACGAAAAAACCGAGGAGCAGTCCAAAGAGCTCGTCCGCGCCATCATCCAGGGCATGTGGGACATCGGCCTCCGCGCCAGCCCCAGTTCCCGCACCATCAAGGAAGTTGGCCGCTTCGATCCCGACAATCTCGAGTTCACCCTCGCCACCCTCGATCGCCGCTTCCTCGCCGGCCAGTTCCCTCTCTACCAGCAGCTTCATCAGACCATCCTGCCCGGTCTTGTCCTCAGCGAGTGGAACACCATCACCCAGAAGCTGGGCGAAATCGCCCGCGCGCGTCACGCCAAGTTCGGCAACACCATCTTTCATCTCGAACCCAATCTGAAAGACTGTCCCGGCGGCCTGCGCGATTACCACCTCGCCGTCTGGTTCGCCCTCCTCTTTCACCTCAAAGAGACCAAGGAGTGGCCCCGCCAGCGCGGTGGCGTCTTCCAGAGCGCACGCGGAGACGCCGAAGCCGCCTTTGACTTCCTCGCCGCCGCGCGATGTTTCCTCCACTTCCGCCACGGCCGCGACGACAACACGCTCGACTGGCAGTCGCAGGACGAAGCCGCCGCCAACTCCATCGGCCTTGAAACCCGCGGCACCGCCGACCCCGCCTACTGGATGCGCACCTATTATCGGCACGCCCGCATCATCTACCGCCGTGCCGCCCTGCTCATGGAGCACCTGCCCGCCCCCGTCAGCTTCTATCGTCAGTTTCGCCGCCGCCGCACCCCTATCGCGGGCACCGACTTCATTCTCGACCAGGGCCGCATCGACATCCTTCCCGGCGCTCAGTTCAGCGACACCGCCGCCATCCTGCGCATCTTCTCGCTGATGGCCACCCACGGCTACACGCTCTCCCAGGCCGCCGAAGATCGCATCACCGACGCCCTGCCTGCCCTGGCCATCAACATCCCCGAGGGCCCCTACCTGTGGAACGCCCTCCGCGAAGTGCTCCTTGGGCCCCACGCCGCCCACGCGCTCCGCACCATGCACGCCCTCGGCGTCCTCGAGATGCTCATCCCCGAATTCCACGGCATCGATGCGCTCGTGATCCGCGACAGCTACCACCGCTACACCGTCGATGAGCACACCTTCCTCACCATCGACAATGTGCACAGCCTGCGCCAGCCCGCACACGACTACGAGCATCGCCTCGCGCAATTGCTTCCCGAAATCGACCGCCTCGACCTCTTCCTGCTGGCCCTTCTGCTCCACGACACCGGCAAGGGCCGCCGATCAGGCGAGCACACCGGCCAGAGCGTCGAACTGGCCGACAGCTTCCTCGCCCGCCTCGACTTCGACGCCGAAGAGCGCGAATCCATTCTCAAGCTCATCCGCCTGCATCTTGAAATGTCGAACGCCATCCGCCGCGACATCTTCGACATCGACAACGTGCGCGGCTTCTCCGACAAAATCGGCAGCCCCATGCTCCTCAAGATGCTCACGCTGATGACCTATGCGGACATCAAGGCCGTCAATCCCGAGGCGCTCACCCCGTGGAAGGCCGAGAACCTCTGGCAGTTCTACATGGCCACCGCCAACTTCATGGATCGCAGCGTCGACGAAGTCCGCTACCACGCCGCCATCGATCCCACCCTGCTCAACCGCATCCGCTCCATGGTCCCGGCCACGCAGTATGACGCGCTCAAGCAGTTCCTTGAAGGCTTGCCGCAACGCTACTTGCAAACCCGCCTTCCCGAGCACATCCGCAACCATTTCCTGCTCGCCTCCAACCTCGACAAGGATCCCGTTCAGCTCGACCTGCGCCCCCATCGCCAGCTCTTCGATCTCACCGTCATCGTGCGCGACCGCCGCCGTCTCTTTGCCGACGTGGCCGGAGCCCTTGCCGCCTGGGGCATGAACATCGTCAAGGCCGGTGCCTTCTCCAACGATGCCGGTGTGGTCGTTGACAGCTTCCAGTTCACCGACGTATTTCGCACCATCGAGCTCAATCCCAGCGAGAAGGACCGTTTCCTCGAATACCTCCACGACGTCGTCGCACAAAAGGTCCCCGTCGAGCAGTTGCTTGAAGCACGCCGCCACATGAACGACACCAGCAACATCAAGGTCGAAGTGCCCACGCGCCTGCAATTCGACTCCGAATCCTCTTCGCACTCCACGCTTCTTCAGGTCATCGCCCAGGACGTCTCCGGCCTCCTCCGCCAGATCGCCCTCACCCTCTCCTCTCATCAGTGCAACATCGAGGTAGCCCTCATCGACACCGAAGGCGAAACCGCCATCGACGTCTTCTACCTCACCAGCCAGGGCGCCAAGCTCACCCCCGAAACCCAGCAAGCCCTCGCCACCGACCTCACCACCGCTTTAGAAGCCATGCGCGCCCCCGCCGGCGCATAACATCCTCGCTTCATCCGTATGGTCATCGTTAGTTGATTGTTTCTGCCCGTCATCCTGGACGACCGGAGCGTAGCGCGAGGGACCTGCACGTCACGCTGACATCCCATGATTAGTGCGTCGCACCATCTGGAACTGGGTGGGGTGCATTGTTTAGAAAGAAGTAAAAACTACAACGAGACGTAAAAATTACACGACCGAGAGCCCAGTCGGTTGCGCGTAGTTCCATAGTGAAGTCGATATAAGACGAATAAATCGTGCGCAAATGGCCAGAAACTTCGCAGGCAGGGCGTTTGGCACGCTTGGTGCATACATCCGAACGAAACTTCATACCAAACCAAAGGGATCAACTGCAATACAGAACTTGTGCGCGATCCATGCACTGATCCCATCCATTTCGGTCTACTTGTTTAAAGATGTGCCGAGAGCATTGAACTATCTCCTTGCCTAAGGTTTGACCACAAACCGAACCATGCACGTATAACCGACAGTTCAAATGCCATTTAGGTGGCGACGCGCTCGCGTGTCGATGGAACACCCGCGGATATTGACCGAGCCCCTCTGCCTATAAAGCGGACAGGATTGCCATTCCCCAAACACGCACAGACAAAGATTCTTGAGGTATGCAGATGTCTACGATACGTGTCTTTTGCGCCATTTACCCGAAATTCATTCGCACACGTTCTTCCAATTCGCGCCGGCCCTTTTCCGGACCGCAGTCTTTCCCCATTCGATTCCTCGCGTCGCTCACAGGTTCGCTTACGATTTTCTCCTTCTCTATCTTCCCTTCGGGCTGTGGCGTCTTTATTCAGAAAGGCTTCGAAGCGACGGCCACCAGTGAGGCCACGAGCAATACACAGAGTTATTCCACAAATTTTCCGGCTACTGAAAATCCGCTATCGCAGAACGGCGAGTGGATCAATGCGGGTACAAAAGGGCTGGACTGGAATAACTGCCGATCTACGCCGGGCTTCGCATTCGGAACCCAGCCGGGGACCAAAGTCGGAGACGATTCGATATGCGTGCAGTCGGGAACCTGGAACACGAATCAATCGGCGCAGGTCACGGTTAAGATCAATTCGACTTCGAATGCATCTGAGGAACTGGAGGAAGTGTGGGTGCGATCCACCATCGCGGCGCACAGTATCACCGGTTATGAAGTTTCCTGCTCGGTCAGCCCTTCCCTCCCCTTTCTGCGCATTTCACGCTGGGATGGCCCACAGGGCGATAACACCGTGCTGGCTAATGTGTCCACCGGATGCGTGAACGGCGACGTTGTGCAGGCTGCGGTTTCAGGGAATACCATCACGGTGTACAAAAACGGAACGTCCATGCTGACCGCAACCGATTCGAAATACACTTCGGGTTCGCCCGGCATGGGGTTCTACATCCAGAACGTTCGGGGAACCGCCGCTGCCGCCGATGCCGAGTTTGGCGCCTCCGCCTTCAGCGCCACGGGCAGTGCGAGCAGCGGCGGATCTTCTGGTGGAACGATCAGCGTGAACGCAACCAGTTTGTCATTTGGGAGCGTTGCGCTCAACCAGCCGGCGACACAGTCGCTGACCCTGACAAATTCCGGCGGATCGGCGGCAACTGTGAGTGCAGTGACGGTGACTGGAGCAGGGTTCTCGCTCGCCGGAGCTACGTTTCCGCTAACGGTGAATGCCGGTCAAAATGCCACGTTGAACGTACAGTTCGACCCCACGACGACAGGGGCAGTAAGCGGACAGCTGGCAATCATCAGCACTTCGTCAAGCAACCCTGTGGCTCAACTGAGTCTCAGCGGCACAGGAGTGACCCACCAGGTCGATCTGAATTGGAGCGCCCCTGCAAGCTCGAAAGATCCGGTGGCGGGATATAACATCTATCGCTCCACGGGAAGCAGCTCTTTCCAACGGCTCAACTCCAGTGTCGACAAAAAAGCAGCGTACCAGGATGGTTCAGTGCAGTCCGGCGTGACGTATAAATACTACGTGAAGACCGTCGACGGTTCCGGTGTTGAAAGCACTCCATCAAATACCATGACCCTGTCTGTGCCGTAGCACAACTCCAGATCTCTCGCTGCGTTTGGCCAAGCGGGCCAGATATCCGAAAGTAGCTCAGGGCTCGGCGCTCTGGGCTACTTTCTCGCCTCCGCGACGGAGCTTCTGAAGGCGTGCCGAACACGATGAGCTTCGCCCGCTTGACGAAAGAATCCCTGCGCAAGCATCACTCGCGATACTCCCACCCGCACTGTCAATCCCCAAGAAGCCACTCCCGGGTTTGCAGAGTATTTCCCTCCCTGCGCGCACAATGAAGATATGAAGAGCCAGATCCTCGCCAACCAGTCGGAAATCTCCCCTGTTCCCACACCCGAACAAGAAAAAAAGGTCCATTACTCTTTCGCTCAGTTTTCGCCTTAGTAGTGCATAAGTTATATAAAAATAACGAGATAAACCCCAAAAATTGCTTTCGCTTTTTCTTCCCCTTTACCCGGCGCCGGGTCCCCCATCCCAGACCGGGGTCACCCGGAAAAACAAGTGGTTCGGACCGGGGATCTCCACCCTCCACCCCCATTCGGTCTTTGGGCCTTCGGAGTCTCCAAGAACACGAAACAAAGCGCACTGTGAAGCAGTGAAACTGTGCCCGAACCGCGACCCGCTCACAGCCTGCCCTGAGCAAAGCCCGCCATGGTCGGCGCAGTCGAACGGACGCAGTTCCTCTGCGACACGTACAGTAAAATGGACCCCATGCCCGCACTGATCGACGCCATCGAAGTCAAGCGCAAGATGTACTTCGAGTTTGAAAACGCCCCTTACTACTGCCTTGACGTGGAAGTCTCCACACCCACAGCGCGCGGCGGCCAGACGCTCGTTCGCCTCAAAATGCGCAACCTGCTTACCCGCGCCGTTTTCGACAAGACCTTCAAGGCCAGCGACAAGTTCAAAGAGCCCGACCTTGAAACCGTCGAAGCCTCCTATCTCTACAGCGGCGGCGAGGGCTCCTATTTCCTTGACCAGGAAACCTTCGACACCATCACCCTCACCAGCGAAAAACTTGGCGATGCCCTCGACTTCCTTCTCGAAGGCGTCATCATCAAGATCGACAAGTTCAACGGCAACCCCATCGGCCTGCAACTGCCCGAGAAAGTCGAGTTAGCTGTGACCTACACCGAGCCCGGCGCACGCGGCAATACCGCCAGCGGTGCCGTCACCAAGCACGCAAGGCTCGAGACCGGCCTCGAAATCCGCGTCCCCTTCTTCGTCGAAGAAGGCGAGAAGGTCAAGGTCTACACCGAGACCCGCGAGTTCGCCGGCCGCGCGTAGCGGCCAATGTCCTACGCATCGTCCCTGTGAGCCGAACTTTCCAGGGCGTCTGTGCCGTGGACTCGAAAAAAGGAGTTGGATGTCCTGAACCCTGGCTAGCCTGAGGTCTCTTAAGGTTTTTCGAGAAAATAGGATTCGACAGCCCGCAGCAAGGCAGCCAGGTTCAGTTCCGGCGGCTTCCCTTCATACCGGGCGGCCCAACAAACCTGGTTGATCAGGTCACGCGGCTGGCAGGCAATCAAATCCTGCTTCAGCGTGCCGCGGATGACTGCAATGATTCCTCTCACCACGGCAGGCTCGGATTTGAGTCCTTGCTCCGCGGCAAAACGGCGAAAAATCTCGCCGAACTGCTCGTCCGTAAGGGGTCCAATGTGAATCTTCGTTTGAATCCGCCGCAGAAAGGCAGTGTCCATCAGCTCCAGCGGATTCTTGTTCGACGCAAAGACAACCAGCATCTCAAACGGGATTTCGATCTTCATTCCTCCCGCCATGGTGAGAAACTCGATCCGGCGGTCCAGCGGAACCACCCACCGGTTCAGCAGTTCTTCCGGTCGAATTCGTTGCCGCCCAAGGTCGTCTATGATCAGCACGCCATTGTTGGCTTTCATCTGCATCGGGCCAACATAGTACTTGCTTCCGGGGTTGAACTGCAGATCCAGCATTTCGACCGTCAGTTCTCCGCCCACCAGGACCGTTGGCCGATGGCATCGCATCCAACGCTGATCCCGTTCCTCCAGTGAAGCCTCTCGCCCCGGCCGATGAATCACCGGGTCGTAGACCGAAATGATTTGACCATCAACTTCGATCGCATAAGGAATCCAGACTTCATCCTCCGCCAGAACGCGCGACAGAGACTCCGCAGCCGCTGTCTTTCCTACCCCGGGCGGTCCGTATAGAAAGATCGGGGCTCCAGCATTGAGCGCCGTTCCAAACTGAGCCAGCGTCTTGCTGTCGAAAACAAGGTTCGCAAAGGCGCGCTCCACATCGGCCGGTCGCACGGCCACATTACGCACGCTCTGCTTCCTGACCTGATGAACGTAGCTCGCCAACGAAACAGGCGCTGCGCCGTAATACTGGCACTGCGCCAGCAGCTCCACCGCTCTCGACCTGCCTTGCGATGTAATTGCAATCTGCGGAACGTTGCTGGTCATTCCGACTACTTCACAAAGCAGCTTTCCCCGCATACGAGTATACAAATCATGCGCAACTTCAAAGCTGAGCCGCGTCTGCTTCGAAAGCTCAATGATTGAGAACGGACCGGAAGCGTACAAAGTCTTTAGCGCAATGTCTTCCAGAACCGCATCACGCACACCTGTTTCAGCAATTGACTGCGGCTTGTACTCCGGCCCAGCCAGGGCAGAAGCTTTTTCATAATCTTGGGTGGGCAAGGCAGGTTGCAATTCGGTTATCTCCGATTCAATGCAACTATACCCGGTTGCATGCGCCTCAGCCAACGGTTCATAGCCCGTTATCAAAGATCGTAGTTGGCCTGGGTCTCCTGTCGGCGCACTTCGATGTTGCCCGAACTTCTTTCCTAGGTGATCTTGCCGAGCTCAAAGAGCAAGCAGTCCGCACGCGATTCAACCAAACCTTAACATTGATCGACCTGGCCGCAAATTACGATAGAAGGAGAAATGAATGGGTCGTCTACGGGAATCACGGTCATTTCAAGTAGGCCCGTACCAGGTCGATCAGATCCTCGGCCAGTTCCGGGGCAATCTGCTCCTTACCCCCGTCCGCCAGGTGGAAGCGAATGTGTGTCTCCAGGACTTCACCCATAAGCCCATTCAAGCCACCACGTACTGCGGCCAGCAGCATCAGTTGGCCGCCGCATTCGTCGTCTGCCGACAGCGAGCGTTCCACCGCATCGAGTTGACCGCGCAGTTTGCGAACGCGCTGCAACAGTTTCGCTTTCTCCCGCTCATGGTGAGACATGCGTTGTCTCCTTGACAATACCTACCCGTGGTATGGTATCTACCAAGTGGGGGTATAGTTCACCTTCATTCTAGCTCTTTCCCCGGCAACGCCCAGACTGAAAGGCTCGTCGATGCTCCGCCGCTCCAATCCGCGCAATAAGCCGCTTCTCTTCTTCGTCAGCCTCATGGCGTTCGCGACTTCGACGGCGGCTTGTGTGCAGGGGTCCGGGCCACCGGCAGAGCTTCCCTCCGCGCTGGATCCGAAGGGTCCCGTCGTCACCATGTTCCCCCACCCGGAGAACAGTCAATACTGGCTTTCTGGTCAGGCCAACATCATTTTCCAGGGGCGCTTGCCTTTTCACTCGCCCTATCAGGGCCCAGACAGTTTTCGCAACTCTGCCGAATACAAGACGTCACTGCTCGGGACGCTCTACACTGCGCTGCGCCCAACAAACTCGATCCGCTATAACACTGACCTGATTTTCGACGTCGAGAGTGCGGGCGGTCGCGGCCTGAGCGAGGCTCTGGGGCTGGCCGGTTTTACCAATCTCGATGTGGTTCGAAATCCCTACCTTAGTGGTACACCCTACCTCGCCCGCTACGAGATTCACCAAGTCTTCGGCTTGACCCCAAGAACCGTTCCGCAGGAGCAAAACTTCTTCGCTCTCGCGCCCAGCGTACCTGCGCGCCGCGTCGAAATTCGCGTCGGCAAGATGACGCTGCCCGACTTCTTCGACGTCAACGACGTCGGCTCCGACAGCCATCTGCAATTCATGAATTGGACCGTCGACAACAACGGTGCATGGGACTACGCCGCCGACACCCGCGGCTATACCGTAGGCGGCATGGCCGAATACGATGACCGCACCTGGAGTCTCCGCTTCGGCTTCTTCGCCATGCCCACTGTGGCCAATGGCATCAACTTGGACTGGGCCTTGAGCCGCGCTCATGGTCACGACGGTGAATTCGAGTTGCGCCGCGGTATCGGTCCGAAGGGCAAAGGAACGCAGCGCCTCCTCTTTTACGCCAATCGCGCTCACATGGGCACTTATCGCGAGGCTGTCGCGGACTTCCTAAGCGGCTCTGACACGGCTCACCATGGAGTGACTGTACCGACTATTACGCTGCATGAGCACTTTGGCGCGCTCAAATATGGCTTCGGCTACAACACCGAGCAGGATCTGACCGCGAACCTGCGCGTGTTTGGCCGGTTCGGATGGAACGACGGCAAAACCGAGTCATTCGCGTACACAGAAGTGGAGCAAACCGTCCTTGCGGGCGGAGACTACGCCGGAGCCCGCTGGCATCGCCCGCTGGACAAAGTAGGCCTCGCCGTTGTCTCCAACGCCATCAAGCGCGACCACCAGAATTATCTGAAATATGGGGGCCTCGGCTTTTTGCTCGGCGACGGCAAACTCAACTATGGCCGCGAAGATATCGTCGAGAGCTACTACACGTGGCATGCATGGCGCGGGTTGTTCTACGCAGTCGATGTCCAGCACATTGTTGACCCTGGATACAACCGCGACCGCGGTCCCGTCTGGGTCGGGTCTGTCCGAGCACACGTGGACTTCTGAGCAATCTGGGTCCCCTGTCCCAAATTCAAAGTGCGCTGGCTGTGCTACAAATGGTGGTTGCTCACGAGAGGTGCGCGTCATCGTTGATCACCAGAAGAACGTCCTTGTCTACGACATCGGAGGAAGCCACGTCTCCGCTGCCCTTTGCTTTGAAGGCGATTACCGACTCGGACCCACCGTCATTGCGCACCACCCTGAAGAACAATCCAGCGATGCCTTCGTCGAAACGCTTCATGCGCTTGGCCTCAAAGCCGCTCCTGACATCCACAACGTCTTGGGAGCGGAGCTGGCCATGCCCGGTCCGTTTGACTATACGGAAGGCGTGAGTTGGATGCGGCACAAGATGCCCTACCTCTATGGCGTGAACCTGCGCGATGCTCTTGCCCAGCGTTTCGGCTGGCAGACCGGTCAGGTGCACTTCTTGAACGACGCGGCCGCTCACTTGCTCGGGGAGATCGGCGCCGGAGCCGCTCGCGGTGTCCATCGCGCCGTCAGCATCACCCTCGGTACTGGTGTCGGCTCAGCTTTTGCCATCGACGGCCGCATCGTGACTCATGGGCCTGGCGTTCCTGCCGGCGGAGAGATTTGGAACCTGCCCTACGAAGGCCACATTGTCGAGGATTTCATCTCCACAAGGGCGATCCAGCAAAGTTACTTGGAACGCACTGGCGAGGAGCGCGAAGTGGCGGCCATCGCTTCCGGCGCTAATGAAAACCCGGCGGCTGTCGAGATATTCACGGAATTCGGTCGCCGGTTGGGCGTGATGCTGCGCGAACTATTCTCTGCATTTGCGCCGGACGTGGTAGTGCTGGGCGGAGGGATCGCGCGCTCTGCACCTTTGTTTCTGGCCGTCGCCCAGGATCAGGTGAAAGAGATTCCAATTGAATTGCGCATCTCTGCGCTCGGTGACCATGCGCCTCTGGTGGGCGCCGGGGTCGCCTGGTTCGCCGACTCGACGGTTTCGCGGGCCAAACCGGTAAGCGAAGCTCTTCACTCCGAAGCGCCCTGAACCAGCCGACTGCCTAACCGCACTTGTTGCGAAGATTAAAGCGACAGCGGCACTATTTGCTGTCTCCGGCTGGCTGCGTCTGGGGCTGCGGCTGAGCGGGCGACGTGTAAATCACTTCGCCAGGTCGCGCATAGTGCAGATGCTCGCGTGCTTCATGCTCGATGGAATCGGGATCAGACTTGAGATGCTCGACGTGATCGCGGAGCCGCGCGTTTTCCTCCTGCAGGTCCTGGATCTGCCGTTGTAGCTGCTTGTCCTGCATCCGCTGCAGTTCCCAGGCCGACAGGCCGTGCTTGCCGTGCACCACGCCCCAGCCAAATAGGAGCGCCAACGCGACGGCCACCACGGTTCCGGCTGGGCGCCATGCATGCTGTGCCCAGTCAAGCGCCCGTTGGGGCAGGGGTGCGGGCGCCGTTTCCTCAGCGGCCTTCCCGGCTTGAACTTTTCCGTCCGGCATTGAACCTCAATCAAGATGATGAAAATACAAATTATCTTCCGGAGCGCGTAACGCAACCTTCAACTTCCCAGTGAACGCGGCCATACGCTCGGGGTCAAGCGGAAGTTCTCGCGAACCCGATAGAAGGAATCAACCTTGGCAAACAATTTTCGCAGTTGCGTACCCCAACTCTCGTCGCGAAAATCAGCTCCCTGATCGCAGGTCTCTCATAACTCCAACAACGACGGGGCCTCCTTCCTCGTCATTCCCGTTCCAGAAGCAGCCGAGGCACTGTGCAACCAGCCAGCAAAAATTCGCGTTGACCGCGACGAGACCCTCGTAAACTGAGCTTGGAGGCGCCCCGTGCCCCAATCCGCCTCACCCGCACGCATCGTCCTGACCACCGCCGCCGACCCCGAAGAAGCTGGTCGGCTGGCCCACGCTTTGATCGACGAGCGCTTGGCTGCCTGCGTCACTCTCATCCCTGCCGCCCGCTCTGTTTATCGCTGGAAGGGCGACATCGAGACAGCCGATGAAACCCTGCTCCAGATCAAGACCGGCGAGGAGCAGCTTCCCGCGCTGGAAGTTCGGTTACGCGCCCTGCACAGCTATCAGACGCCCGAATTCCTGGTCATCAAGGTGGAAGCGGGCTCCTCGGACTACCTGGATTGGCTACAGGCTAACCTCAAGCATCCATAGAACCTGCCATCGCCGCCCCCCCCATTCCGGCGGTAGCAGCCCTGCCCGTCTGGTATTCTGGCGTTTTGCCATCATGCGCTGGCTAATGATTGGCTTTCTCGTCTCGCTCGGGGCGCTGCTATTGGCGGTAGGGGGCGTGGCGCATCATATCTGGCTCCAGCACAGAAAACTGCGGGTCGGCACCCCGCCCAGCGACCGCGTGGTCGTCGATGAAACAGATTTGGAATCTGAGCCGTGAGGGGTAATACGGTGAACAAAGAGTTTTCGACTCCGATCGCCTCCTGGATCACTGCGACGAGCGCGCCCCCTTGGCTGCGCACTGCCGCAGTGATCCTGGGCGGGAGTGCCCTATTGGCACTGTGCGCACACCTCGCGCTGCCCCTCTGGTTCACTCCTGTACCACTCACGGTGCAGCCCTTCGCCGTGCTCCTTCTCGGCCTGTTGCTGACGCCGCGCATGGCAGCCACGACACTTTGCGCTTACCTTGCCGAGGGCGCGTTGGGATTGCCCGTCTTTGCACCCACCTCTGCAAGCGGCCTGGCTCATCTGCTCGGCCCCACTGGCGGATATCTGATGGCCTATCCAATGGCCGCCGTGCTGATCTCGTTTCTTTGGAGGAGCAGCCGGGGCCGATTCTCAACGGCCTTGGCAACCGCTTTGTTGGGCGATCTCGTCATCCTCGGCTGCGGAGCCCTTTGGCTTGCTCTTTTTACCCATACTCCGGCGCGGACGGTGCTGGCGCTTTCCGTGTTTCCGTTTCTTCCGGGCGATGCCATCAAAATCGCCCTGGCCGCCGCGCTGGCCTCAGGCATTCAGCGCCTGCGACCCCGGGGCTCAAGCCCTCGTCTAACGTCTTAGCTGAACATAGATTTGCCGTTTTCCAGGTTGAAAGGAAGTTTGCACCCGTGAGCAATCAGTCATCTACAGTGGCCGGCGCGCCTTCAATCACCGAAATCTCCATTGCCCACAGTCCTGACTCCGACGACGCATTCATGTTTTACGGCCTTGCCACAAACAAGGTTCGGGTCCCGGGCTACCGATTCTCGCACACACTCTGCGACATCGAGACGCTGAACCGCCGCGCCCAGAATGAAGCCTTCTTCGATGTCACCGCAATCAGCTTTCATGCCTATCCCTATGTCCAGAACAGCTACACGCTGATGGGCTGTGGAGGCAGCGTCGGCGAGGGCTATGGACCCATGGTTGTTTCCCTGCGCCCCATGACACACAGCGACCTGGGCCGCATTCGCGTCGCCGTGCCCGGCACGCTGACCACCGCGTATCTGGCCCTCAAGATCTTCAATCCGGACATTGAAACCGAAACCGTGCCCTTCGACGAGATCATCCCGGCGATCCTGGCGGGAAAATACGATGCCGGGCTCATCATCCATGAGGGCCAACTCACCTATTCGACCAGCGGCCTCTATCGCGTGCTGGACCTGGGCATCTGGTGGCGAGAAACCACTCGACTCGTTTTGCCCCTCGGCGGCAATGCCATTCGCCGTTCCCTTGGCCTCGCATCCCAGAAGATCATCTCCAACGCGATCCGCAGCAGCATCCAGCACGCCCTCGACCACCGCGAACAGGCACTGGAATACGCTATGCAATTTGCCCGCGACCTGGATTCGGGGCTAGCCAATCGCTTTGTGAGCATGTATGTGAACGACCGCACCCTGGACTACGGCGCAGATGGCCGTCAGGCAATCCGCAAGCTGCTCGACTTGGGCTATGAACGCGGCATCATCCCTATCGCACCCCAAGTCGACTTCGTCGAATAGAACGCTAACCGATACGTGGGTCTTCGCTATTTTGTTCAGATTTGAGTCACCGGTTTGACTCCCGTTCTCGCAATGCAGGTTCGGGCGTTACTTCAGAGTGCGCTTTGCGCCTCGAAAGTCATTGCTCGCAATTCAGAATCAGCCCACATTTCTAAATTATTTCTAACCAGAGCCGATGCATCCACTATCGAGGTATCGGAAATGGCGCTGCGCACCCATGACAGAATGCGTGAATTCGAACTGCAATCCGAATCCGCTGCGCTAAATGCACAATTAGATCCACTTACCTCCGTCTACAACCGCGATACCCTGCTCTCCATGCTTTTCCGAGAAACCGACCGCGTGCAGCGGATGAAAACTCCCTTGTCTCTCATCCTCTTCGGCTTCGACGATTTTAGTAGTTGGAGTTCCCGGCTTGGCGCAGGCGCTTGCGACGATCTGCTGTGCCAGGTCGTGGGTCGCGTACCGCGGCTCCTCCGCAGTTACGATGTGCTAGGCCGCGTCGGCAACGACGAATTCCTGGTGATACTGCCCGGCTGCGGCACATCCGATGCCGGGATGCTGGCCCAGCGCCTGCGCATGGACATCTTTGCCGAACCTCTCCACACTGCGAATGAGGTTGTTCGACTTTCTGCATGCTTTGGCATCGCCTCCAGCGAAGGCCGCTCTCCGGTGGTGGTTCTTCGTGAAGCGGAACAGGCGCTGCAAAGCGCAAAAGAAGTTGGCCCGGGTTCCATTGCATGTTTCGGGAATTGTACGCGGCACCAACAGGTTCAAATCTCCTTCTTGTCCTTCGGTTCCGGGGACGAGCCTATGGCTTGGTAGAACCTTGGGTGCCTCTGGAATCTGCCGCCCGCGTATCCGCGAGACCTGGGAAGGAATAACCCTAGGCCCGCCTCTCTTCCGCCGTCTCACACCCCTCCGCGACGCCCAAGAATTCCTGAAAGACATCGTTCGACAGCAAGCGGCCCTTTGCGGTCAGCCGTATCGTCTTGCCGTCTGAACTAAGCATTCCGTCCTCGACCAGCCGGTCGACCGCTGCCAGCGCCCGCGTCACGGGCTCCCGCCCAAACTCTCGCCTCAGCGCGGCCACCTTGACACCGGAATTCAGCCGCAGCCCAACGAACCATGCCTCTTCGTGCTGCCGCTCGGGCGAGAGCCACGCAGTTTCCGCCGGCTCTCCACCCCATGGACCAAGACCTGTCCGCGGGGGCCCCGGCTCGTGCCCTTCGAGATAAGCCTTCAAATCGTCGGTTGTTGTCGAGCGAAGCACATAGCCCGCCCCTTCGCGACCGTCCTCTCGCAGCATGGAGGATGCATCCAGACCCAGACCCAGATAAGGCCGCCGCTCCCAATAGCGCAAATTGTGGCGGGATTGAAATCCGCGTCGGCCAAAATTGGAGATCTCGTACTGCCGCAATCCGGCGCTGGCGAGCCGCTCAACCGCCATCTCATACATTTGCGCAATCGCATCGTCTTCAGGCACGAGGCCGGCAAAATAGCGCGCGCCTCCAGCCAGCATCTCACGGCCCAGTCGCGAGTCTTCATCTACCTCTAGCATGTACACGCTGGCATGAGGCACGCCCGTGGCAATCAGCACCGCCAGCGACTCTTCCCAGGAGGCAAAGGTCTGCCCTGCCAGCCCGGCAATCAGATCCACATTCAGATTGCAGATCCCCACAGAGCGCAATCGCAGCAGGTCATCGAGCACAACCGCCCGGCTATGCAACCGCCCACTTACTTGCGCCTCGCGGTCGATAAAGGACTGTACACCCAGGCTCACACGATTCACGCCCGCCGATGCCAACGCTTCGAGAGTCCCGTCGGCAACCTGTCCAGGCGCACACTCGACGGTGATCTCGGCGCCCGGCTCAACGGCAAACTCCGCCTTCACCGCGGCAAAAAGTCGCGCAATCAGCGCCGGCTCCAGCAGGCTGGGTGTTCCGCCGCCCAGGTAGATTGTGTCCACCGCGCGCGGCAGGCGCACGCCTATCCGAGCCGTCCACGCGGCGGCCACCGCCAGATCCTCGATCAGGCGGTCCACATAGCGCGCATGCTCGCTCGCCGGGTACACTCCCGAGGCAAAATTGCAGTACGTGCACTTCGAACGGCAAAACGGAATCGAAATGTAGAGGCCGAGCTTATCGCTCCCAGCACCTGCCATGGAACCATTGTTTCACGTGTCTTCGCCGGTAGCTGCCTGCGGACCCAATGTCCTTCTCATGCCAGAATGAGACTAGGAGATTCGGTTTGAAAGCGTGGCCTTCCCTGGGCATTCTCATCGTTCAAGCTTTCCTATGTCTCGCCCATTTGTTCCTCTATGCCACATTGGTCGATTTCTGGTGGCCCTTGAGCCCGTCGGCCCTTCTTGGTCTGCGGGTCGGCCTCGCTTTGCTTTCGGTCAGCTTCATCATTGCGGCCCTTCTCGGCTTCCGCCTTTCCAACTGGATTGTCGCTCTCATTTACCAGATAGCCGCCGTATGGTTGGGTCTGCTGAACTTCCTGTTCGTGGCCGCCTGCCTTTGCTGGGTAATCGACTTCGCGCTTCGTATTGCCCTTCCCGTTGCGGCTCATCTCCACGCCCGTCCTTGGATTGCGAGCATTCTCTTTAGCGCAGCCATTCTGGCAGCCGTCTACGGCATCTTGAATGCGCGCTGGATTCGTGTTCGCCGCGTTCCGGTGAAGCTTGCCAACCTCCCCGCTTGCTGGCGCGGCCGCAAGGCGCTCCTGATGACCGACCTGCACCTGGGCAACATCAACGGCGTGCGTTTTGCGCGGCGCATCGCTGCGAAGGCGCGCCGTCTTGAACCCGACGTCATCTTCATGCCTGGCGATCTTTTCGACGGCACCAAGGCCGATCCGAACAGACTCGCAGCGCCTCTTTACCAGCTCTCCCCGCCTGGTGGCGTTCTCTTTGTTTCGGGCAACCACGAGGAGTTCGGAGGTTCGAGCCACTACGCCGAGGCGCTCAGGCACTCCGGTTTTCGGGTACTGGATAACGAACGCGTCGTCATCGACGGGCTGCAGATTGTTGGCGTGGCCTATAGCGACTCGAACTACCCTGTGCGCCTGCGAAATTTTCTACTTGAATTGAAGTTGAAGGACGGTCCGGCCAGCGTCCTTCTGCAACACGTCCCCAACCGTCTTCCCATTGCAGAGGAAGCGGGCATAAGCCTGCAACTCTGCGGGCACACGCACGGCGGCCAAATCTTTCCATTCAGTTGGATCACGCGACGTGCTTTTGGCAAATTCACCTATGGTCTGCAGCGCTTTGGAGAGTTGCAGGTCTATACGTCGAGCGGTGCCGGCACGTGGGGACCTCCCATGCGCGTAGGAACCCACCCCGAGATCGTCTTGCTCACCTTCGAGTAGAAGTGTTTTCATAGGTATTCTGCTGTGAAACGCAATTCTCGTCGCGAAAGAGGACGGTCCATGGGTCAATGTAGCAAACGCTTTCTGGGATTCTTGGCATTCACGCTTTTCCTGGTACTCGCTGCCGGCGCGCAGCAATCCGCCTCGAGCGCTTCTTCGGATCCGGCCGTATCGAAGACGCTCGACTTCCCCACCGTCCTCTACGGCGCCGCTTACTACAACGAGTACATGCCCGGTGATCAGACCGCCCGCCTCGATAAGGATGTCGCCCTGATGAAGGCGGCCGGCATCAACGTGGTTCGCATGGGCGAGTCCACCTGGAGCCTGTGGGAGCCGGCCGATGGTCAATTCGATTACGCGTGGATGGATCGCATCGTGGACACAATGGGCAAGGCCGGCATCAAGGTAATTCTCGGAACTCCCACCTATTCCATTCCCGCGTGGATGGCGCACCAGCATCCCGAGATCCTCGCCGACCGTTTGCCGAGCGGCATGTTCGGCGGTGCCGGCGAACCGAGCACCTACGGCATGCGCCAGAACATGGACACCGACTCACCGGCATACCGCTTTTATGCCGAACGCCTCATCCGCCACATCGTGGCCCACTACAAGGACAACCCCACCGTCATCGGCTGGCAGCTTGACAACGAAACCTCCAGCTACGACGCCGCCAATCGCGATGTCTTTATCGGCTTCCAACACTATCTCGAAAAGAAATTTGGCACTCCCGAGGCGCTCAGCAAGGCATGGTTCCTCAACTACTGGGGCGAGAACTTGCACACGTGGGAAGACCTGCCAACCCGCAATGGCGCACAGAGCACCGGCTACAAACTCGAGTGGACGCGCTGGAGCCAGATGCGTGTGACGGACTTCCTGCACTGGCAATCCGTCTTGGTGCGCGAGTGCGCGGGCCCAGGCCAGTTCGTCACCACCGACTATGGCAGCATGATGCGCAACGACGTGAACGAGGAATCCATCTCCGCCTTCCTCGACATTCCCGCGGACAACATTTACCACGGAACCCAGGACCACTTCGACGGCTCGACACAGTCCATTCAAGGCGACTTCACGCGTTCGCTGAAGCATGGAAATTTTCTCATTACTGAAACCAACGCGCAGACCATCGGCTGGAACTCCGCCTTCCAATTTCCGCCCTACGACGGCCAGATGCGCGAGGACGTCTACACCCACCTCTCCAGCGGCGCCAACATGGTGGAGTACTGGCATTGGGCCTCGATCGCTGCCAACCAGGAGACGTATTGGAAGGGTGTGCTATCGCACGATTTGGAGCCAAACCGCGCCTATGCGGAGGTAAGCCGGACCGCGCATGAGTTGCAAAAGATTGGCCCCCATCTGGTTGGCCTGAAGATTCACAACGACATCGCCATTCTGTGGAGCCGCGACTCAGCAAACGCCATCGACTTCATGCCCTTCACGTCCAATGCATCGATGCCCTGGTTGCAGGGTCGTTCCAACGCCGACTACGGCTCACTCGTCCAGCAGATGCACCACTCGCTCTACAACTTGAACGTAGGCTCGGATTTCGTGTTCCCCGAGACGACCGACTTCTCGCAATACAAGCTTCTGATCGTGCCCGCACTCTACATCTCCGACGACGCCCTGCTGCAACGGATTTCAGATTACGTAAGAGCCGGCGGTCATGTCGTGATGACCTTCAAAAGTGGATTCGCGAATGAAAATTCCGCAGTCCGCTGGGTCCGCGCGCCGGGACCGCTCCGTGAGGCTGCCGGCTTCAGCTATCAGGAGTTCTCGAACCTCGAACATTCGCTCGCGCTCAAAGACGATCCATTCCATGTGGGCGACGGCAACAAGGTTGAGCACTGGGCCGAATTCCTCATGCCCGACCACGCCAAAGCGCTTGCCTATTACGATCACCCCTTCTTTGGCAAGTGGCCGGCCATCACCGAGAACCAGTTCGGTTCGGGCACACTGCTCTATGAGGGGACCTACCTGTCTGACGCGCTGCAAACCGCCGTCCTGAAGCAAGCGGTAGAAGAAGCCGGACTCAGCAACCCCGACGAGCAGTTGCCCGCAGCCGTCCACGTGCAGCATGGCGTGAACCGCCTTGGCAAGCGCCTGCACTACTACTTCAACTACTCCGGCGGCGAAGTAAAGCTTGGCTACGCGTATGGAGCCGGAACCAATCTGCTGGACTCCAAGACGGTTGCTAAATCCGACGAATTGACACTGGCGCCGTGGGACTTGGCGATCATCGAGGAGAAATAAGGAAACAGACTGCGGATGGCTGCTTGGCCTGGTTTTTGTGAAACTTTTCCTGCAAGCGCAGAAGTGAGCTAGCTGACGGAAACATCCATCATCGATGGATAATTTGAAGTTTCTTCCTCGATTATTGCGAGGAAATCGAAATCCAGGAGCCCACAGAAATGGCTACGGAATCCCCAGCCCCTCGACCACCCCACCAGCGCGTGGTTCGCACCCGCCTTGCAGGTTATGATCTGCTTCTGCATCCCCGTCTCAACAAGGGAACCGCGTTCACTGAGGCAGAGCGCGACGCATTCGTGCTCCACGGCTTGCTGCCGCCGCACGTTGGAACGCTGGAAGACCAGCGCGAGCGCCGCAAGATGATACTCGATGCCCAGACCACGAACTTTGCAAAATACAGTCTGATGCGCGACCTGCAGGACACCACTGAGGTTCTTTTCTACTCGCTCATCAAACACCACATGGAAGAGCTGCTGCCCATTGTGTACACGCCCGTGGTGGGAGAGGGATGCCAGCGATTCAGTGAGATCTGGCGTAAGCCGCGCGGCCTCTTTATCAGCTATCCCAACAAGCACCGCATCGAGCAGATGATCGCCGACGCACGCTACGACGACATCCGCTGCATCGTGGTCAGCGACGGCGAGCGCATCCTCGGGCTGGGAGACCAGGGCGCCGGGGGCATGGGCATTCCCATCGGAAAGATGGCGCTCTATACAGCTCTCGGCGGCATTCCGCCGGAACATTGCTTGCCGATCCTTCTTGACGTCGGTACCGACAACGAAAAGCTTCTCCACGATCCGATCTATATCGGATGGCAGCACAGCCGCGTGCGCGGCCAGGAGTACGACGATTTTGTTGAGGCGTTTGTGAGTGCCGTAGAGCGCCGCTGGCCGCACATTCTGCTGCAGTGGGAAGACTTCGCCGGCAACAACGCTTTGCAGCTTCTCGGCCGCTATCGCAACCGCCTCTGTACCTTCAACGACGACATCCAAGGCACCGCCGCCGTGACTACGGCAACCCTGCTGGCTGCCGTCAACGCCACCGGAATTCCGCTGAAGCAGCAGACCATCGCCATGTTCGGCTCAGGCTCGGCGGGCATCGGCATCGTCAATCTGCTCGTCGCCGCAATGCAAGAAGAAGGGCTCAGCGAAGAGCAGGCACGCCAGCGCATTTACAGCTTCAATCGCTGTGGCCTGCTGGTCGAAGGCGCCAAGGCAATTCGCCCCAGCCAACTTCCCCTCGTGCGCAAGAGAAAGGACGTGGCGGGTTGGAAGCTCTCGGGAGGCGAAGACATCTCGCTGCTCGATGTAGTGCGCAATGCGAAAGTGACGGCGCTGGTCGGTGTGTCCGCGCAGGCCGGCGCATTCTCTGAGGAGATTGTGCGCGAGATGGCCCGCAATACCCCGCGGCCAATCATCTTTCCGCTCTCAAATCCAACCTCGAAATCCGAAGCCGTACCTTCGGACCTGATGCGCTGGACTGACGGGCGCGCGCTGATCGGCACCGGCAGCCCTTTTCCTCCGGTAGAGGTCGCGGGCAAGCAGGTTCCGATTTCGCAGGTCAATAATTCCTACATCTTTCCTGGCCTCGCTCTCGGCATCTTGGTCAGTGGCGCAAAGCGCGTGACCGACGCGATGATCATGGCCGCTGCCCGCGCTCTGGCCTCTCTGTCTCCGGCGCGTGAGAATCGGGAGGCGCCGCTGCTGCCGCCGATTTCCGATGCGCGCAAGGTAGGCCTGGCGGTCGCGGAAGCGGTCGGCAAACAAGCTATCGCCGAAGGCGTAGCTGAAGTTGCGGACCAAGCATCGTTGCAACATCAGCTGCGCGCCTACGTCTGGGAGCCCGTGTACCTGCCCTACGAGCGCATCCTTTAAAACTTCATCCCAAAACACGCCGGTCCCAAGCTCAGTTTTCAACCGTCATAGTCCCCCTGCACGGTTTATTGATAGGATGATCTGTCCTGCAAAAACGTTTTACCGAGGGGGATTCATGAAACACTTTCTGCGCGGAACCGGAGCCGCGGTTTCGGCATGCGCACTGCTTTCCATTTTTTGCTTGTCCGTTGCAGGGTCTGCGCAGCGGCGTCAGGCGCCCCCTGCGCCCACCGGTCCTTGGATGAATACCAGTCTCTCGCCCGACGAACGCGCTGACCTCGTGCTCAAAGAGATGACGCTGGACGAGAAGGTCGCACTGCTTCACGGCGTCGGCATGCCAACCGATGACGCGGTAACTCCTGAGAACGCGCCGTCGAATCGTGGCGTGGGCTACGCGGTTGGAGTGCCGCGCCTGGGCATTCCGGGCATTGACATGAGCGATGCGGCCTATGGCGTGCGGTCCAGCGGAGTGAACGGGCGCTACTCCACGGCATTGCCCGCCAATGTGGCAGCGGCCGCGAGCTGGGATCCCAATGCGGCGTTTGAGTATGGCGCTCTCATTGGGCGCGAGCTCCGTGCGCAGGGCTTCAACATGTCGCTCGGCGGCGGTGCGGACATTACCCGCGAACCGCGCAACGGGCGCACATTTGAGTATCTGGGCGAAGATCCAGTGCTGGCTGGAACGCTGGTGGCGAAGCTCATTGAGGGAACGCAGTCGGCGCATGTCATCGGCGACATAAAGCATTACGCCCTCAATGATCAGGAGAGCGGTCGCAACTCCGTTAACATCACCATCGGCAAGCGGGCGGCGCGCGAGAGCGATCTGCTGGCCTTTGAAATTGGTGTGACGCAAGGACATCCCGCCGCCGTGATGTGCTCGTACAACCGCGTCAATGGCGACTTTGCCTGCGAGAACAAGTACCTGCTGACCGATGTGCTAAAGAAGGATTGGCAGTTCCCCGGCTTTGTGCTTTCGGATTGGGGCGGAACGCACAGCACCGAAAAAGCATCGGCGGCGGGATTGGACAACGAAGAACCTGGGCGCTTCTTCTTCGGAGATCGCTTCAAAGCAGCTGTGCAGGCCGGAACGATTCCAACCGCCGCGTTGGATGAGCACGTGCATCGCATTCTGCGCTCGATGTTTGCGGCCGGGGTCATTGATTATCCGCGCCAGCGCAGCGTTGTCGATCCCTTTGCAGGATTTGAAACTGCGCGCAAGATCGAAGAGGGTGGCATCGTTCTGCTCAAGAACGAGCGAGCCGCGTTACCGCTGAATGCCGCGAAACTTCGTACCATCGCCGTTATCGGCTCCCACTCTGACGTGGGCATGATCTCCGGCGGCGGTTCTGCGCAAGTGGATCCGATTGGCGGAAATGCCATCGACGCTCCCGGCAAAGGCGCCACGCGCTGGGGGCAGGAGATATGGTTCCCCACTTCGCCGTTGAAAGCGATTCAAGCGCGGGCGCCAAAAGCTCAAGTGAAGTATGACGCTGGCACCGATCCTGCCGCGGCGGCGGCCGCAGCCAAGGGCGCGGACGTGGCAATTGTATTCGCTTATGAGTGGGAGAGTGAAGGCATGGACCTGCCGAATCTCTCCCTGCCTCACCACCAGGACGACGTCATCGCCGCAGTGGCCGCGGCCAACCCGCACACCATCGTGGTGCTGGAGACAGGCAGCCCGGTGACGATGCCCTGGGTCGACGCTCCGGCGGCGATTCTTGAGGCATGGTTTGGCAGCAGCGACGGCGCCGATGCAGTTGGCAATATTCTTTTCGGCACAGTAAACCCCAGCGGCAAACTACCGAATACGTTCCCCAAAAGTGATGCCGATCTTCCGCACCCAACGCTGACTACACCGCCGCCGGAGTCCGAACACTTCACCGGCGCGGTTTCGCCGGAGCAGCGTGCCAGCGGCCTGCCACCGTTCCAGGTCGTTTACGACGAAGGCATCAAGGTTGGCTATAAGTGGTATGACGCCGAAAAGAAGCCCGTGTTATTTCCCTTCGGTTACGGACTCTCTTACACGACCTATCGTTATTCAGGGCTGACCGTAACTCCAGGAGAAAAGGTGAAGGTAAGCTTCGTCCTTGCGAACACAGGCTCGCGCGCCGGGGCTGAAATCGCGGAAGTCTATGCGGCACTGCCTGCCAGCACCGATGAACCTCCCAAGCGATTAGTCGGCTTCAGCAAGGTCAATCTTGCCGCCGGAGAAAAGCAGACCGTAACCGTCGAGGTCGATCCCAAGTATTTATCCGTCTATGATGAAGCGAAGGATGGATGGACGCTGGTTCCCGGGGACTACACCATCATGGTAGGCGGTTCGTCGCAGAACTTGCCGCTAAAGGCTGCCATCAACCTCAGGTAACTGCCGGTTGATTCTGCTTCCCATCCCTTCGGCGCGCCTAACCAAGGGATGCGAAGCCTTGAACCTTGTCACGCCCCTCCTCGTCGAGCCTCGCACTTTCGCTTGATCGTGGCAGAGCGGCAAGATTAGAATCACGTTCGCGTTCCTGTGGGTACGGGTTGAGCTTCCCTTTCATTCATCGGCCCCTATTGTCGTGGAGTTCAGATTCATCTTGAATGGAGTCATTCATGCGCTCCATCGTTCGAGCTGTTTGCCCGGTGCTGGACAGAGTTGTCGCCTATTCCGCGCTGGCCGCAGTTGGATGCGGTGGAAGCGGCTCGATGTCCCCGCAAGTGCCCATTTCTGTTTCCGTCGTAACCTCCACGGTTGTCGTCTCGCAGAATGGAACTCCGGTGATAGTTCAGATTCTCATCGACTCAACCAGCGAGACAGCCCTCGTCTCCTTGAGGGGCTTGCCAACCGGCGTTCAAGAAGCATACGCTGCATCGGACACCAGTCCTTCCGGAACCCTGACCTTCACCGCGAACACTACGGCCACACCCGGCACCTACATGCCGACGGTGACAGTGAACTCGGCAGGACAAATGGCCTCAACGAGCTTCATGCTGGCCGTGGTACCTGGAACAAAAGCCGGAACCCTCCCGAGCGCGGCTCCCTAAGAAATGACCGAGGGTACACCTGGGGATTACGCGCTCTCTGGCGGAACCTGCTCCAGCAGGCGCTTCCACGTCTTCTGGTTTCTGCGGAAGGCCCTCTTCAGATCATCGAGAATGCGCTCGAAATCCGCATTGGTGCGCAGGTTATTCCACGCAGGGTTTTTCTGGAACCAAGGGTAGTTCTCATTGCCGAGATAGATGGCGCGGCGCAGCCAGTGCAGCGCTTCGCTCGAATCACCTTCGACCGCAAAATAAGTCGCAAGCCGGTAGGCCATCTCGCTGTCGGCCTCCGCGGCAGCCAGTGTGTCATCCTTCAGTTGCGCCGCAGCGCGCTCGCGATCGCCGGCCTGCACATAGCAAAGCGCCAGTGTGGGTACAGCAATGCGCAATGAACTGTCATCCCGGACAACGCCTTCGAGTATTTCGATGGCCGCGCTCAGGTTTCCCAGCCGCATCTGCTGGTATCCCGCCGAGGTGCGCAACAGCGGGTGGCGCGGTTCGAGGGCAAGACCTTTTTCCAATTCATCACCCGCCATTTCGATCTGATTTTGATATTGGTACACGCGGGCGCGGTGGTTATACAGGATCGCGGCGTTGGCTGGATTCAGCTTCAATGCCTTGCTGAACTGTTGCAGCGCCTCTTCGTACATGCCGTCACCGCGCAGCGCGAGACCTGCCACCATGTGTACGTTCCAATCGTTGCCTGCCGACGCCAGTAGATTGGCGATGCCGTGGCGCGCCGACTCCTTCTCGCCGCGCGAAAGCAGCATGTAAATCCGGTAGAGATTGGCCTCGATCGACGCCGGGTCGAGCCTGAGTGCCTCATCAAACGCGCGGCGCGCATGCATCACGTGAATTTGACCGCCAAAACCGTGGCGCACATATTGCAGCTCTGCAATGCCAAGGCCGCTCCATCCGGCTGCAAATTCCGGATCTTTGCTCGTGACCTCGGCGAAGAGCGCATGCGCTCGGTCCAGATCGAGACGGGAACCCGTGCGTACCATGAACGAACTCAGCACCGCGCGGGCCTGCAGATACTTCTCGCTCACCGGGCCGGGCAACGAAGCCTCGCGAGGGCCCGGGCGGCTTGCGTCAATCTGGGCGCCTTCAATGCTGCTGGCAGCGCTCAGACCGTGCAATGCAGCAAACACTTCGTTCGAGATTTCAGTCTGCACGGCGATCAGGTCAAGCGAAGCAACTTGGATGGCCCCGCCGGAGCGCACGCTCTGCGCGCCAACATCCAGCAGTTGCCAGTTGAGATCGAACCCGGTATCCGATCGCACAAAACTGCCCGCCAGCACATACGAAACCAGCAACTGCTGACCCACCGAAAGCGGATCCATTTGAGAGATGGGCAGCGACATCAGCGTGCTCGACGGCCGAACCACAAGGGCCGGGATGCGCGCCAGTCGAGCCGCAATTGCATCCGCCAGCGCGTACCCATAAAGCGGAGCTGCCTCCATCGCGCCAAGGTTCGCAAACGGCAAAACGACAAGCGAATTTTGTGGCGTCCGGTCATTCGCTGATTCGCGGAAACGCTCGGCCAGCATGGACAAGAATCCCGTCGCTCGTTTCTCGGCTTCCGCGCCCGTGGTGGGTAGGTTGGCCGCAGCCTCGCCCGGAATAATGCCGGTTTCGATCTGCATCGCCTTCATGATCGTCTTCAGTGCCTCGCGCACCTCGGCCGCCGATGCGTATCGAGATGCCGGATTCTTTTCGAGACACGCGGTAATCACGCTCTTCAACTCGGGATAGATCTGTGGGACGATTCCGCCCAGGTCAGCCGGATCGGCAAACTGGATGGCGCGAATGGCTTGGAAATCCTCGACATCGGGACGGGTGAACGGGTGCCGCCCACTGGTAAGTTCAAACAGAATCACGCCCAGCGCCCATACATCCGATTGCACGCTCGATTGCCCGGTCACGAATTGCTCCGGCGCCATATACCGGATCGTTCCGCCCCGCGCGGTATACGTGGCCGCGACAGACGCATCCTTGGCCAGCCCCGGTTTGCTGGGGTCAAAGCTTGCATCTTCGGGGCGGAGGCGGCGAGCCAGGCCGAAGTCGAGAATCTTCACCAGGCCGCCGTCGGTCAGCATTACATTTTGCGGCTTCAGGTCGCGGTGAAAGATGCCCAGCGAATGTGCCGCCTGCAACCCGTCAGCAATTTGAATCCCCACTGAAAGCACAAGTTGCGGACTGGCCGGCCCACGCGCAATGAGCCGGTCCAGCGACTGGCCCGGCACGTACTGCATGACGATATAGCCCTCATCGCCTGCCTCCCCCACCTCGTAAATCGCGCAGACATTTGGATGTTCGATCGCCGACGCCAGCCGCGCCTCGCGCAGCACAGTGGTTCTCAGTTGCTGCGCCGACAAAAGGCCCGTACGCAAAATCTTGAGCACTACAGGACGCTGCAACAGCGTGTCGTTGGCTAGGTAGACCACGCCGCTGCCGCCAGCGCCCAACCGGCGGAGAATCTCGTAATGTTCGATCGTCTTGCGCTTCATCTCGGGCTCACTTCAAGTGTACCGGGCCGGAGATGAATGCCGTTTCAATACGCAGTAGAGTGATGATCGAGAAGGGCGTAGGCGAGAAGTTGGGATCGAAACAGAACGAATTTAGTCAGATCGCCCACCACGCTTGAATTCTTCGTCGCTCCGGTGCCCGTCTGGCGACCGATATTTTTCCTGAAGTGACTAGGTGGCAACGAGGACCAGCGCGCTCAATGCAATCAGAATCTTCTCGGCACAATGAAGCTATGTGCGTCGAAGCAATTTCCCGGGGCCTCTTCTCTCTATTCCCTAGTCCCTGATCCCTGCTCTTCAATGTCCCCGTCGCACTGCGCTTTCCTCCACCGGCTCCGGCGGCAATTTAGCGAGCCTTCTCTGGCTCCGCTGCCCCAACAGGAACATGATCAGCCCGAACGCGAGCAGCACCAACCCCCACCAGAGATTGGCGTTGATGCCCAGGCTCTTGGCGTAGAGTTCCGCGTTCCCGTTGGTGGCCAGGCCAAAAAGAGTTAGGATTAAACCGGTCAGCGTAAACATCAATCCCATCGGAATGCGCAAATCGAGTTGCATGGTTATCCCTCTCGTCAGGCAAAGAAAATGTTCAGTGCGATGGCACAAACCAGGATGGCGGCTGCAAGAGCTTCCGGACTCTTCCACCATTGCGAGTGCACGCGCGGCGGTTTAGGTGTGAGCGAGTGCACCAAGCCCACAAGCTCCGACTCCGGCCGGGGTTTCGTGAATTGGCTCACCACCACGGCGACCACAAAGTTGATACCGAAAGCAAAAATAGCACCGTAAAAATTCTGCGCCATATCGCTGGGATAGTGGTGCAGCACTGTGATCCATCCGCCGTGAATGCCGGGGCGCGCCTCGATCGGAAGCGTAAGCCCATGATGTATCAGGGCCGCAGAGGTGCCCGCGACCAACCCGGCAAACGCTCCATGCCCCGTTGTCCGCTTTGAGAACATGCCCAGCAGGAATGTTGCGAAAAGCGGCGCATTCACGATTGAGAAGACCAATTGCAAAATGTCGAGAATGTTGTTGAAGCTGATGACAGCGAAAGCCGTTCCAATCGACAGCAGAATCCCACCGACAGTCGCCCACCGTCCAACCGCGAGATAGTGTTTGTCGCTGGCGCCCTTGTGAATGTACGACTGGTAAAGGTCGTACGTGAAAACAGTGTTGAACGCCGTCACGTTGCCGGCCATGCCGCTCATAAAGCTGGCCAGGAGCGCCGTCAATCCCAAACCCAGAATGCCCGTGGGAAAGTAGTGCAGCAGCAGATTGGGCGTGGCCATGTCATAGTCCAGTAATGGATGGCCGCTTGCGTCAAGCATCGCCTCGCCTGTAACAGGGTTAACCTTGGCGGGAACAAGCCCGCGCCCTTCCGCCACCTCCTTTGAAACCACCGTCGTTTCGTGATAAATGACGCCGTTAACATTGCGGACCACGGTCGTCGTATGTGGTGTTGCCAGCCCGATCGCCAGCAGGCCAGGCAAAATCACGAGGAACGGGAACACCATCTTGGGAACCGCCGCAATGAGCGGAACGCGGCGCGCTGAATCCATGTTTTTCGAAGCCATCGCCGTCTGAATCACAAGAAAATCCGTACACCAGTAACCGGAACCGAGCACAAATCCGAGACCCATGCCGATCCCGATAATGTCTATCCCCATCGGATTGGTGCTGGCGTGCATCACGCCCTTCCATTCATGCATGTACTGAACAGGAAGCGCGGCCTTCAAACCGTTCCAGCCGCCGATGTTCTTGAGCCCGAGGAGCACCAGCGGCAGGAATCCCGCAATGATGAGGAAGAACTGCAGCACTTCGTTATAAATGGCGCTCGTAAGCCCGCCAAGAAAGATGTAAAGCAACACGATGATCGCCGACAGGAAAATGGCGAAGGTGAAGATGCCTCCCGCGGGCACGCCAATCGCCTCAAAGAGCCGGTCAAAGATATGCAGCGCTTGCACCAGCCGGGCCATGGCATACATCGAAATGCCGGAGCTGAACACTGTCATCACGGCAAAGGAACAGGCGTTCAGCGCCCTCGTCTTCTCGTCGTAGCGCAGCCTCAGAAACTCCGGCACTGAGCGCGCTTTCGAGCCGTAATAAAACGGCATCATGAAGATGCCTACGAAGATCATCGCGGGAATGGCGCCGATTCCGTAGAACTGCGCAGTCTCAAGCCCGTATTTGGCGCCCGACGCGCCCATGCCAATCACTTCCTGCGCGCCTAGGTTGGCGCTGATGAAAGCAAGCCCGCAAATCCATGCTGGCAGAGCGCGGCCGGCCTGGAAGAAGTCTTTGCTCGTCTTCATGTAGCGCTTCAAGGCAAAGCCGATGCCCAGCACAAACATGAAATACAACAGCATGATCAGCCAATCGACGGACGTGAGTTTCAAGACTACTCCTTGAATCGTGCACCAGAGACGTGAGCGATGGAATACGCAACAACTTTACGAGGCAGGGTAGAGGCGCGTCCAGTGGAAAATGAAAAGGTTTTCAGAGCGACCCTTAAGACCTCCCCTCAACGGCGGCAGTTTACACTGGAATTGCATGATTCCTACCCTTGCCTGGACCCCCGAAGGCGTCCGCTTCATCGATCAGACAAAGCTGCCGCTCGAAGAGAGCTATGTGCTCGCTTCAACGTATGAACAGGTGGCCGATGTCATTGTCACCATGGTCGTCCGTGGCGCCCCGGCCATCGGCGTCTCGGCAGCTTACGGCATTGTGCTCGGTGCCATGAACACTTCTGCCGCCACGCCGCAAGAGTTCGCACCCGAGTTCGAGAAGATTTGCGCTCGCCTCGCAGGAACCCGGCCGACAGCCGTCAACCTCTTCTGGGCTATCGATCGCATGAAGCGGCTTTTTGCCCGCCTGCTGTCCTCTGGCGCATCCCTCGCCCAAATCAAAGAGAAGTTCCTGGCCGAGGCCCATGCGATGTACGAGGAAGACATCGCCGCGTGCAAAGCGATGGGCGCGTTCGGCGGCGCTTTGTTGCCTGACGATGCCGGCGTGCTCACTCACTGCAACGCCGGAGCCCTTGCCACCTGCGGTTACGGCACCGCGCTCGGCGTTATCCGATCGGCAGTGGAGCACGGCAAGCACATCCACGTCTTCGCCGACGAGACCCGGCCCTTCCTTCAAGGCGCGCGCCTCACCGCGTGGGAACTCATGGCCGATGGCATCGACACCACCGTGATCTGCGACAACATGGCCGCTAGTCTCATGCGCGCGGGCCGCATCCAGGCTGTCGTCGTAGGCGCGGACCGCATCGCGGCCAACGGCGATACCGCCAACAAGATCGGCACCTACAACGTTGCCATTCTCGCGAAAGAGCATGGCATCCCCTTTTACGTGGCCGCTCCATGGTCCACCATCGACACCGCCACACCAACCGGTGACGCCATCCCGATCGAGGAGCGCAGTGCAGTCGAAGTCACGCATCACGGCGGCAAGCAGCTCACTCCGCACGGCGTAGGCGTCTGTAACCCCGCCTTCGACGTAACTCCGGCCAAATACGTGACTGCGATCATCACCGAGCGCGGCGTCCTGCGCGCACCCTTTACCGAAAGCCTGAGAGAGATGGAGTTGGTGGCCGGTTAAAGCGAAACCAGAGTGACTCTATCTCGAGGCCGCAGCCTCCAAGTCGACGCGACCATCAGGAAGCGGCGACCCTGTACGAAACAAAACAGGCCACTCCAGCGCTGGTTGCGCTCTAGGCTGAACCTCTACAGTTGTAAGAGCTGTGGTTCCCCTTCTGGCCATCTTTCGCTTGCGGCAAAAATCTCTGGTTCGCGCCATCGCTCTCTCCCTGGGTGCGTTCATGGCCAGCCTGCGCCTCGCCGGCTTTCCGTATATTGAAAACCTGCACGGCTCGCACTGGCAGTTTGCCGCCTTGGTGGTCGCCGCCTGGGGCATGGGCGAAACCGCTCGCTGCCTCCATCGTCGCAAATGGAGCCTCTACCACGCCGGGGTGCTCATTTTTCTCTATACGGACCTCATGATTCTCACCATGATTGTCGTTCTGCTTGCTTATCCGTGAGCGGCGGGCATCCGCCCCTCCAGGTTCCGCAGGGCAACGCCGCACACAATCAAGGCCAGCGCCACCGAGCCGTTGAGATAGTGCCACCAGATCACCTCGCGCAGCATCCAGCACTGCACGGTCAGCCAGCCCAGCAGGACGCACCCCTGCAGCGCGATCCAAAGGCCGTTGCGTGCCTTACGCGTGATCACGAGCCATAGCACCGCGAACGCAAGTAGCCCGTTGGCAGACAAAAGCAGGATTCCCGGAATCAGAAAAGAATGGAATGGCGAATGCTGCAGCACGCTCAGCGGCATCATTCCCGGCGTATTCCGAATCGAAGAGGTAATCATCGGAATCGCGCCCGCCAATGCACTAAGCCCTAGAAACCCCAGGACTACGACTGCAAAGCAACGAACAGCTCGCACGGCAACACCTCACAAATCTTGCGGGGAAGCCGGGTCAAGTTTAACGCAAATTTCAGGATGCCTATCTCGCATTGGACGTGTAGCATGGGCTGAGCGCAAGTCGAACCGGCGTTTTCCGGGATCCGGGTCCTCACGGTGCAGGCGGCGAAGCCGGTATATCGAAGACGTGCGGGAGGAAAAGATGCTGAAAGGCTTTCGTGATTTCGTATTGCGTGGGAATGTCATGGACTTGGCCGTTGCCGTTATCATTGGCGCGGCGTTCACTGGCGTCGTCAATTCGCTGGTCGGCGATGTTTTGAACCCGCTGATCGCCGCGATCGTGGGCAAACCCGACTTCAGCAGCGTTATCCTCGACGTCCATGGCGGCCATATCAAAATTGGCAACTTCTTCAATGCCGTGGTCTCGTTCCTCATCGTGGCGACCACGGTCTACTTTGCCATCGTGCTGCCTGTGAACTCGCTTATGACCCGCTTCAAGAAACCGATACCCGAAGCCCCGCCGTCTACCAAGGTCTGCCCCGAGTGCCTGAGCGAGATTCCGCTGGCTGCCAAGCGCTGCGCACATTGCACCCAAATGGTGGCGTAAAGAATCCTTACAATGCATTAGAAAATCACCTCGGCTTGACGCGCGCCAATCACCTGTCGGCGCGCGTCAAGTAATGCCTGCAGGTCAATGGGCTTCAGCAAAGAGCCCAATTTGCACGGGTCCAAGCTTCTTCGCCGAATTTGCCGGAATGCCGCTCACCGATGCAAACCTATCCCGAGCAACGGGCTGGTCGCCACGATCGATCAGGTAGCTCGTACCGGCGGCTCCTGCAAACTCGATGAGTCGCCCGGTAGCGCCACTCACAAGCTTCACTCCGTTTCTCCCGGAGATCACATCGACCGGCTTGCCCCGCCACGGATTCCGCATTCGGATCGGCCCTGTTGTCCCCGCCTCGATCACCACGGCGGTGACGACGCCGTTCCGCATCTGGATGTCGACCTTGGTGTCTCCGCGCACATACACGCTGCCTTCAAAATCCCACCCTGGCGGAATCGCCGGAGCTATCTGAATCACCCCGTCATAGTCCTGGACCAGAGCCTCCTGCAATGCATCCGCAACCACCCCCGTCTGCTCTACGTAGAATTCTTTGGCCGTCGGTTCCCACTTGGCCATGCCGTTTATAAAGTTCTGCACCTTCTCCGTGATCTGGATGAGGGTTGACCCAACTTCGGCGCCTGATTCGAGACGGGCAGCTTGAATCGGATCGAAGCACCAGTCGATGTTCGCGACATTCGGGCGATGCGCGTAAGTGCGCTGCGCGAGTGCGAACAAGGGAGATGTGTCGCCGATTAACCCATACGGCCACACTGGCTCAAGTCCGATGTTTTCGACGTTATGAACTTCCGCGCCCGGAAGATAAGATTCCGCAATCACGTCCGCTCCCTCGGCATCGGCAGCAGGCGGCAACAGCGTTCGCGTGCCCGTCGCTTGTGTTCGCGGCAAAGCCGGCGTCTTCGGCAGCGCTGCCTTCAATTTCCGCACCAGCTCAGCATCTTTCCCCAGCAACTGAGCCGCTTGAATCGTCGCCGGATAGAGAGCAGTGATCGCCGCAACATCAGTGGTCGGATCGGTAACATCCCACTGCGTCTCGTGTGCGTTCGAGGGATTCGTGTGCAAATCTCCATCCGGTCCCGCCTTCTGATAAGCGAGAAGAAAACGGGCAGCGGAAGCCATCAACGGATAATTCTCCCCGAGAAATTTGCGATCGTTCGTCGCGAGATATTGCTGCCATACCCACAGCGATACCTCGGCGCCGGTCGAGAGCGTCCGCGCGTTGTAGTAGGGCTTGAAACCTGCATCGCAATTCAGCCCCATGGCAATCGGCTTCCAGGCGGATTCGTATTCGATGCCCGGCCCGTTGAAGCGCATCGTCTCCGGCACGCAGATGCCGGGCAGACCCTTCATGTGCTCCTTCGTCCAGTTCTCGATGCTCGCCAGGTTCTCGCGGTAAAGATTGAAATAGGGCTCATTCAATTCCGTCAGCCCCGCGCCGACATTGGCCGCGATCTGCATGCGCAGGTTCCAATGCCAGAATGCGGACGCATCCCATCGATGCTCGTCGCGCGCCGCCGAAATCATGTCCGCGATGCCTGCCTGCGAGCCGGGATACTCGACGCCCTTCTCGATCGCCGCAACATAAAGATAGATGTTCCGGAGATTCTCCATATACTCTCCGGCTCTATCTTTCGAGGTGATCTTGATGACCGCGGCGCGATTCCAGAAATCCTGCCACCAGGCCCGGTGCGCGGCATCCGGCTGCGCAGAGAACGCCGAAACTGCAATGGCCTCCGCATCTCCCTTGCCATCGAAATGCGGAGCGGCGACGATGATCCGGAAATGCCCATCTTCAAATGGCCGGAACGAAACGGTGACGGTCAGCGGGTCAGTCACAACGGCGGAAACTCCGCGGCCCTCCGCCGTAATTGCCGAAAGCGATCCGAATGCCCGCCCCGACGCACCCGGATTCTTGTCGTCCACCCACCCTTGCGAAAGCAGGCCGACCCGACCCTGAGCCGCCGCCTGCGGCGTTCGCGGCGCCCATAGCTTCAACAACGCAGTTTGCTGCTCTTTTGGATTCGAGCCGGTCACGTCCACAATCAACGCATCCGAATCCGGCTCGACGAATGCCGTCGCAGTCATTCCGCCGCCCTGCTCTCGAAACTCGCCGTGATAAAGATCGAGCCGCCCCGTGTAATCCTTCGCGCCCGTCAGGGCCGCCAGCCCCGGAATGACCACCTGTCCCGGCGACCAGCGGTCCGGCAACGTGTCGTTTCGATTCAGTTGCGCCGTGAATCCATCGGCAGACCAAACTGCCACGCCGAGTCTTCCATTCCCCACGGGCATCGCCTCACCCGCGTCCCGATTCGCCCTTCCCAGAACGATGTCGGATCGGCCGATAACTCCGGGTACGTCAACCCTGAACCTGCCTTCATGCCAGGCAGAGACAAACTGCGACGCCGGAGCCTGGGCCTGGGCCTGGGCCTGGGCCTGGGCCTGAGAAAACGTCGCAATCGCGGCACAAGATAGAGCAAGGCAAATGGTCTGCAGTCGCAGATTTTTCAATTCAAGTCTCCGATTCTTAGCTTCTTGGATTCGCCGGAAGTGTATCAGTCCCCGTTCAGTCCAGTTCCCGCAGCGGCCGCGAAAAGCCATAGAAGCCCAGAAAGATCAAAGCTCCCACCCCGGCCATCATAGCCAATGCATGCCCGGTGGGAATGTGGCGCGACAGTTCGCCGGCCAGCAGCGCTCCCACTGGCGGCAGTCCAAGAAAGCTGGTGGCATAAATACTCATGGTCCGCCCCCGCATGTCGTCTGAAGACAAATGCTGAATCGATACGTTGAACGAGGAGATCATCAGAATTGCGCTGTACCCCTCGAAGAGCCCGAGAAACTCCGACAGCAAGAAGCTCTGCGAGTAGCAAAAGCAGATGATCACAAGGAAGAAGATCACTCCGCCAAACGCGACCACCGCCCCGCGATGCCGCAGCATACCCTTGGCCGCAACCGTCACCGCACCCAACACGGCTCCTGCGCCCGAGCAGGCCAGCAGCCACCCCAGCCCGCTTTCTCCTGCGTGCAACTGAATCTTCGCAAAATAAGGAATGAAGGTGATGAAGGGAATGCCTAGAAAGCTGACGACCGCGGTCATCCAGACCAGGATCAGCATTTGCGGATTGCTGCGCACATAGGCAAATCCGGCGTGCAAACTTGCCCACATGCTCTTGTGACAAGTTGGCGCCGATTCGGGGTAGCGGATGCGCGTCAATGCCCAAAGCACGGCCAAAAAACTCACGCCGTTGAGAAAGAAGTTGCCTGCCACCCCCAGCAGCACCATCGCATAACCGCCCAGCGTCGGCCCTAGAATGCGCGACATGTTGAACTGCGCGGAGTTGAGCGCAATCGCGTTGGTCAGGTCCTCGCGCTTCACCAGCCGCGGAACCAGTGCCTGGTAACTCGGCGCATTCATTGCCATCGCCGTGCCATTAAGGAAGGCGATCACCACTACCTCCCAAACTGTAATCACCTTGAACCACGCCAATGCAGCCAGCATAAAGGCCAGCACCATCATCACCGACTGCGTCACGATCAGCAGTCTCCGCTTGTCGACTCGATCCGCAATCACACCGCCGAAGAGCGTAAAAAATAGGAACGGGATGGACCCGGCAAACCCCACCACCCCGAGCCAGAAGGCGGAGTTAGTCAATTCCAGCACCAGCCAGCCCTGGGCAACGTTCTGCATCCACGTGCCAATGTTCGAGAGAAAGTTGCCGCTCCAAAACAGGCGGAAATTGGGATTGCGCAAGGCGCGCACGATCTGGGGCAGTCCGCTGGTCTCGGCGAGGGCCAGCGCTTGGGCTACCGCTGCATCTTCTTCCGAAGCGGCATTCGGATAATCCTCTTCCAACGGCGGGTCGGTGCTCAGAACGGATCCCCCAAATGGTTAGTGTAAGCTGTGGCTAAATTGTTAACGCCGCCGTTTGCTGTCGGCGCCCTTGCCACTCTGGTCTCACCTAACACGAATCTCCAAGGGCTTCTTTCATGCTCATGCGAAAGTCTTCGGTTGTCTTTCTCTTCCTCGCCATCCTTCCCGATCACCAGTTCAAACCCGTTTCCGCGCAGATCCGCCCATCGGCAGCCTTCGGCTATAGCGACTTCGCCGGGGAGTCTGCCATCGAGGACAAGTTTCTCGCCGTTCCCAGCGCCAAACTAGCCGGTGAGGAACTGAAGACCCTCACCGCCGAGCCCCACATGGCGGCCACGCCTGAGGATCACAAAACCGCCCTCTACGTCGCGGAAAAATTTCGCGCTGCGGGCCTTGACACCGAGATCGTGCCTTATCGCGTCCTGCTGAACTGGCCCAAAATTGTTCGCGTTGAGGCCCGCGACACCGCAGGCAAGCTGCTGATGACCGGCCCCACCCGCGAGCATGCAGAGGGCGACCCCGGCCAGGACGATCCCCGTGTGGTAATGCCCTTCAACGGCTCTTCCGGATCAGGCGATGTAACGGCTCCAGTCGTTTATGCCAACTACGGCAGGCTTGAGGATTTCAATAAACTTGCCGACCTTCACATCGATCTGCACGGCAAGATCGTCATCGCCCGCTATGGCGCTAATTTTCGAGGAGTCAAAGTCTACCTGGCCGAGCAGCGTGGGGCCGTCGGCGTGCTGCTCTACTCTGACCCCCAGGACGATGGCTACTTCAAAGGTGATGCCTATCCCGTTGGCCCCTGGCGCCCTGCAACCGGCGTGCAGCGTGGCTCAGTGCAATATCTCTTCAAGTACCCCGGCGACCCGGAAACCCCCGGCGTGGCCTCGACGCCCGACCTTCCCGACTCCGCACGCGACACGTCAGCTACCGGCGCTCAGGGCAACCAACCCCACATCATCTCCATCCCTATCAGCTATCACGACGCGGCGCCAATTCTGCAGGCTCTGAAGGGCCCCGGCGTGCCGCAGGGATGGCAGGGTGCTCTGCCTTTTCGTTACCACCTGGGCGCTGACGGAGTGCGCGTCCACCTTGTCTCGCAGCAGGACTACCAGCGCCGCACCATCTGGGATGTGATCGGCAAAATCAAAGGCTCCGAGTATCCCGACGAATGGGTCATCAACGGCAACCATCGCGATGCCTGGGTTTACGGTGCGGTCGATCCCAACAGCGGCACTGCCGCCATGCTCGAGGCAGTACACGGTATCGGCGCACTTCTCAAGCAGGGCTGGCGTCCCCGGCGCACCATGGTCTTTTGCAGCTGGGACGCCGAGGAGGAAGGGCTGATCGGTTCCACCGAATGGGTCGAGCAGCAGGCCCAGACTCTGAACTATGCTGTCGCTTACTTCAATACGGACGTGGGCGTCTCCGGCCCCGATTTCACCGCCGCCGCCGTCCCCTCGCTAAAGCAATTCGTTCGCGAGATTGCGCAATCCGTTCCCAGCCCCGTGGGCGGCACGGTCTACCAGGAATGGCGGCTCAACGGCACCAAAGACAATGAACATCGCGCCTCCAACGCTCCGCCCCAGCCGGGCGAAGAGGTGCGCGTCAGCGACCTCGGCTCCGGCTCGGACTTCACGCCTTTCCTGCAACACGCGGGCGTACCGTCTACCGACGTCGGATCGGAAGGCCCTTACGGCGTCTATCACTCCACCTTCGACGACTACGCCTGGTTCACTCAGAACGCCGATCCGCACTTCGTCTACCTTCAGGAAATGGCTCGGGTCTTCGGCTTGGAAGCGCTGCGCATGGCCGATGCCGACGTGCTGCCCTACGATTACGGTGCCTATGCCCGCGAAATCGGGTCCTATCTCGATGCCGCCAAGCGGAAAGCCGCCGACGCCGGAATGGGCTCTCTCGATTTCGCCCCGGCACAAGCCGCCAACACCCGCTTCACTGCCGCAGCGTCAAGGGTCCATGCCCTGCAGGCCGCTCCCTCGGGTAATCTTGCCCAGTTGAATCAGTCCCTGCGCCAGGTTGAGACCGCTCTTCTTTCCCCAGCCGGACTGCCCAACAGACCTTGGTATCGCCACACCATCTACGCCCCCGGCGAGTACACCGGCTACGCAGCCGTGGTCATTCCGGGGGTCAACGAAGCTGTCGACGCCAAAGACACGACCCTGGCAGCCCAGCAGTTAACGGTGCTCACGCAAGCGCTGGACCGAGCCGCGCAAACCCTTGACTCTGCGCACTGAGGCTCAAATAAACCTCCCGCAATGCGCCGCGAACGCGCCTGTCTCGGGTGTGATTTGTATCACATAACATGCACCCAACGGTTGACCCGGCCTAATTGGGCTCGTATCGTTAAGAATTGACATGAAGATTTCCTCTAATTCGTGGCGCATCGGAATTGCCGTCGCCGTTATTGTGGGCACCATCGGTTGGCTCGCGATCACCGGCGCGCAGGCCAGCAAAAGCTACTACGTAACCATCGCCGAGCTTGGCGGAATGGGCAACAAGGCGTATTCGAGCAACTTGCGTGTGGAGGGCTTCGTCAAACCCGGCTCCATTGAGCACGATGGCCCCCACGTCACGTTCCTGCTCAATGAGTTTGAGAGCCACTCTCCCAAGGCCGCTTCCGGCCACCTGCTTAAGGTGGTCTATAAGGGCTCTGAGCCGCCCCCGGACACATTCAAGGACGACGCGCAAGCTCTGGCCGAAGGCACCTATGGACGTGACGGCGTCTTTCACGCCTCGGTCCTCCAGGCAAAGTGCGCCAGCAAGTATGCGCCCGCGCAACCCGGCCAGGCCCCCGTAGCGGCGCCTGCAAAAACCACCGCGAATCCCCGGGCCGCCGGAGAGGCGCCTGCCGTACCTTCCGACCGCCGATCCGCCGCCGACTGACAAGAATGACCGCGCAAGCCCCTGAGGCCGCCAGTTCCACCCTCTGCGCCCGCCTCGAACAGGTATCCAAGCTTTTTGGCTCTTTTGCCGCACTCCGCCAGGTTTCAGTCGACCTGGAACCGGGTCGTTGTTACGTCCTCATTGGCGAAAACGGCGCCGGCAAGTCCACTTTGCTGCGCATTCTCGCCGGCCTGCTTCGTCCCACCCATGGGACAGTCAAAGTCCTTGGCGGCTTTGAGCCGCACGATGCCCGCGAGCGCATCGGTTACATGAGCCACGCCCCCATGCTCTACGACGAACTCACCGCGCAGGAAAACCTGAGTTATTTCCGCAGCCTTTATCCTCGCCGCCCCTGCCTTACCCCCGCCGAAGCGCTCCGCCAGGTGGGCTTGGACCCTGAATTGAAGCGCACCTTTGGCCAGTACTCCCAGGGCATGCGCCAGCGCACTTCGCTGGCCCGCGTCCTGCTTCCAGTGCCGGAACTGCTCCTGCTCGATGAGCCTTTTTCCAATATGGATGTTGAGTCGGTTCGCCAGATGGTCGAGTTGCTCGCCGGAATCCGCCAACACAACCGCACCATTGTCATCACCACCCACCAGCGCGAATCCGCTGCCCCCATCGCCGATTGGGTACTGGCTTTACGCGCCGGCCGGGTCGCATCGTTCGAGCCGGGAAGCCCAACCCTATGAAGACCAATGGCGCACGATTCCTGGAGAGCCTCGGCATTCCCTTCGAACTACGCGAGTACGAAGTGAACCCGGAAGATCTTTCCGCCATAACCGTCGCAAGAAAAATCGGCATGCCCGCCGAACAGGTCTTCAAGACGCTGCTGACGAATGGTGGCCCCGGCGTCTATGTCTTCGCCGTGATTCCCGGCGACGCCGAGCTCGACTTCAAGAAGCTGGCTCGTGCCGCCAGCCTGCGCAAGGTCGAGATGGCGCCCCTCAAAGAAGTGCAGCCCCTCACCGGCTATATTCGCGGCGGCGTCACCGTCTTCGGCGCAAAAAAGGCCTACCCCGTCTTCGTGGATGAAACTGCGATCCTCTTCGACAAAATCAGCGTTTCGGCCGGAACCCGGGGCACGCAGTTGATCCTGAGCCCCGACGACTACCTCCGCGCCGCCGAGGCCCTCGAAGTTCTCGTCCAGACGGCCGACCTGACCAAAGACATTCTCCCGAATTCCGGGGGTGCCCCATCCTTGCGCCATCTTTCCGGCCCAAGGGTGGGAGACGATGAGGCCAGGGAATCCGAGCCCAACTCCCCCAAGGACCGCAACTGATGCCTCGCGCCCTCTGGACCCATCTCGTCAAGGACCTGCGTATCGAATTGCGCACCCTCGACGCCTTCGTCTCCATGCTGTTTTTCTCGTTGCTGGTCGTCGTGCTCTTTTCCATCGCCTTTGACCCACACGGAGACTTCTCCCGCGAGATTGCCGGCGGCGTGCTCTCCGTGGCCACCATGTTCGCCTCGGTCAGTGCCCTCAACCAGGCCTGGGCGCGCGAGATCCGCCATCAGGTCATGGACGCGCAGCGCATGACCCCAGCCCCCGGCGCGGAACTGTACCTTGCCAAGGTGCTGGCCAATTTCCTCTTCGTCTCCGTCGTCCAGATCATCCTGGCTCCGCTCTTTCTCATCTTCTACAACCTTCATATCGAGGGTCAGGCGTCGCTGCTGGCCATCGTGCTGCCGCTCGGAACATGGGCGCTCGTCGCCAACGGAATCTTCTTTGCCGCCCTGTCCATCCGCAGCCGCAACCGCGAACTGCTGCTCTCGCTGATTCTCTTTCCAATCTTCATCCCCGCCCTGCTGGCTATGGTGCGGGCCACCACCAACATTCTTACCGGCGACAGCGACCCGTTCATCTGGATCAAGCTGCTGCTGGGCTACGACATCATCTTCACCACGGTAAGTCTGCTGCTCTTCGACATCATCTTTCACGCGGAGTAGCTCGCCGGCTTAACGATTGACATTCATAACGGACTCCGTTACTATTCACCTTGATCAAGAGCTTCAAAGACGCGGATACTCAGTTGCTCTGGGAAACGGGCAAGAGCCGCCGTATTCCAGCGAACATCCGGAACGCGTCGCTGAAGAAGCTTGCCATCCTGCACTGGGCTACCAGCCTTTGGGATCTGGCGGTTCCGGGCGGTAATCGTCTTGAGGCATTAACGAGAAGCCGCAAGGGCCAGCACAGCATCCACATCAACGATCAGTTTCGCCTGTGCTTTGTTTGGCGCGATGGCGATGCGAGCAATGTCGAGGTCGTGGACTACCACTAGGAGGAATTATGGACAAAATCCCCTTTGCCTTCTCCATCCATCCCGGCGAGATTCTGCTTACGGAATTCATGGAGCCCCTCGGCCTCACTGCCTACCGGCTGGCGAAAGAGCTTCACATCTCGGCTCCGCGGGTCAACGATCTGGTGCGCGGCAAACGCGGCATTACGGCAGATACGGCCCTGCGGTTGAGCCGCTACTTTGGGAACTCGGCTCAGTTCTGGATCGGCCTGCAAAGCGGTCACGATTTGTGGATCGCCTCCAAAAACAAGGCCGTCAACAAGGTCAAGCCGCGACAGAAGGCTGCGTGACCAGCTTGCGAATAGCCTGGCCTCCACCGACGGATGGAGACCGGCTTTCTTCAACAGACGTACACTGAAACAGGATCCACAGGATCAACCGAAATGAAAAAACTCGCCATCGGCATCTTTGCCGCGATCACCATCGCCCTCATGTTCTGGGGCTACTACCAGGCCATCTACGTCGCGCCCGACGACGCGATGCAGGGCGAGTTGCTTCGCATCATCTACTACCACGTACCCTCGGCCTCAGTGGCCTTCATGTTCTTTGCCGTCAGCCTCGCCGGCTCCATCGGTTATCTCGCCTTTCGCCGCAACTATCCTGAGCGGGCACAGATCGCTGACGCCTGGGCCCTGGCCGGCGCAGAAGTCGGCGTCATCTTCTGCACCGTGGTCCTCACCACCGGGCCGCTGTGGGGCCGACGCGCCTGGGGCATCTGGTGGACCTGGGATGCGCGACTGACCACCACCCTGGTCCTGTGGCTCATTTATGTCAGCTACCTGCTGTTGCGCCGCTTTGCCGCCGGTCCACAGATGCAGACCCTGGCCGCCGTCCTCGGCATCTTTGGAGCCCTCGACGTACCCATTGTCTACATGTCCAACCGCTGGTGGCGCACACAGCATCCCGCGCCTGTTTTCGGCGGCGCGTCCGGCTCCGGCATGGCGCCCTCCATGGTTTCCGTTCTTTTGTGGAACATGCTGGCCTGGTTCGCCTGGGGATTGCTGATCTTGTTGCTGCGCTATAACGTCGAACGTAAGCACCAGCAAAACGCGGCCTGCGAGGCCCAGGAAGCCCTGGAAGCGAATATCTGATCGCGCACCAGGTGCGGAAAGAAGTGAAGAAATGGATCCAAGAGCGATTCTCGATCACCAATTTGTCGTCGCCGCTTACACCGTCACCTGGGTCATTCAGTTGAGCTACCTTGCGTGGCTCGGCATCAAGTGGCGCAATGAAAAACGCAATGAAGGACGAAAAGCGGACCGTGCGCGCTGATCTTTGCAAACTGAGCGCCCGAATCGCTCTGAAACAGGGGGCGCGAAGCCCCCGGAAATGCTCTAAACTTTAGATTTGAGAGGCCCCGCATGTTAGTCGTTATGAAGGCGCAGGCCACGCCGGAAGAAATCCAGGCCGTCTGCGACCACATTGAATCGTTGGGATTCCGTCCTCATCCTCTACCCGGAGCGCAGCGCACCGCCATTGGCATCACCGGCAACCAGGGCGAAGTGGACCGCGGCAACATCGAAGCGCTCTCCGGAGTCGCTGAAGTCATCCGAGTCTCCAAGCCCTATAAACTTGCCAGCCGCGACGTCAAGGAAGAGGACACCATCATCCGCTTCCCCGGCACGGACGCCACCATCGGCGGGCGCAACCTCGCCGTCGTCGCCGGGCCATGTTCGATCGAGACGCGAGAGCAGGCCCTCGCCATCGCCGAACAGGTAGCCGCCGCCGGCGCTCAATTCTTTCGCGGCGGCGCCTACAAGCCCCGCACCTCGCCGTATGCATTCCAGGGCCTCGGCGTTGAAGCCCTCCGGATCATGGCCGAGATCCGTGAACTTTTCGGCCTCCGCATCATCACCGAAGCCATCGACAACGAAACCCTCGACCTGGTCGCTGAGTGGGCCGACGTGGTCCAGATCGGCGCGCGCAACATGCAGAACTTTTCGTTGCTCAAGCATGCCGGCCGCCTGCGCAAGCCGGTCCTGCTCAAGCGCGGCATGAGCGCCACCCTCGACGAGTTCCTTATGGCCGCCGAGTACATCATGAGCGAGGGCAACTACGAAGTGATCCTGTGCGAGCGCGGCGTGCGCACCTTCTCTGACCACACGCGCAACACCCTCGACCTCAGCATTATTCCTGCCGTCCAGCGCCTCAGCCACTTGCCCATCCTGGTCGACCCCAGCCACGGCACCGGCCGGCGCGACAGCGTATTGCCCATGGCCCGCGCCGCCATCGCAACCGGCGCCGACGGCGTTCTCGTCGAAGTGCACCACCAGCCGGAAAAGGCACTCTCCGACGGCCCCCAGTCCATCTACCCCGGCCAGTTCGCCGAGATGATGAATCAGATCGAGCAGATTGCGCCGGTCGTGCATCGGACCCTTTCCCGCGGAGTCCACGTCGTGGCTGCCACAGCGGATGCCCATGACGCCAAAGCAAGGTAACCTCGAAGTCCACGAACGGGTGCCCCACCCTCGCCGCGCTTTTGCAGCTAGGGTGGGTTCTCGCAAGTCGTGGGTGCCCCAGGTCCCGTTTTCGGGGTCCGCGATCACGTCTATCTTCATCACCAGTCTTCTGGCCCTCGCCGGCTGCCGCTCCCACGACTTTCCCCAGTACCCGCCGAACTACCGCGAATACGCCTATGTGACCAACGGCGCCAGCGGCACAGTCTCCATTTACGACGTCGTCAATGTACGTCTGGATCGCGAGCTTCCTGTGGGCGTGAACCCGGTCGCCGTGACGGCCAGCCCCACACGCGATGAGGTCTACGTGGTGAACAAGGGGTCTTCGTCCGGCCAGGGATCTGTCTCCGTCATCAACACTGAAAACAACACGGTCGCGGCAAACATTCCGGTGGGTGCCCAGCCCGTGGCGCTCGCTCTCAGTGCCGACAGCGCGTTGGCCTACGTGGCCAACTCCGGGACAAACAGCATCTCTGTCCTCGACCTCAAGACACGCCGCATTACCGGGACCATCGGCGCCGGCGAGCAGCCGGTTGCGCTCCGCGTCTCTCCCGATAACAAGACCCTCGTCATCGCGAACCGCCAGGGCAACTCGGTCAGCATCATCGATCCGGCCACCGGCATGCTGCGCGCAGTCTTTTCGGGCTGTCCAGGGGCGAGCGACGTGACGATACTGCCCGATTCCACCAAAGCATTTGCCGCCTGCTCAGGCGGCCACCAGGTCATGGCTATCGCCCTCGCCCGTCCTGCCGCACATCCGGCACAACCGGACCGGCTCGAGGCCCTCCTCGATGTGGGCCGTGATCCGGTGCAACTGGCGCTCAAGCCCGACGGCGGTGAGGTCTTCGTTTTAAACTCCTTGAGCGATTCCATCTCTGAGGTCATCACCGGCACCAATGACGTGCTCGGAGCCTACCTGATGGGCGCAGATCCGGTGCGCGGTCTGGTTTCCGCCGATAACTCCCTGCTCTACGTCGGCAACCTCAACTCGCAGAAAGTGACCATCTACTCCATCGACGATGGCAAGCGCGTGGGTGCCATTCAAGTAGGAGACGGCCCATCAGCATTAGCCTTTTCCGCAGCAGGCAACTTGCTCTTTGTGGTGGACTCGCGCTCCGGCGATGTAGCGGTGGTCCGCACCGCATCGAGCTCTCTCTTTACCGTTCTCTCCACCGGCCGCGCACCGAACGCAATTGTGGTTAAGGCTTTCAAGCTGCCTTAGCAGTCTCGGTCTCTACTTCTTCCCATTCCCATACCGCGCCACGCTGAACTGCGCCCCGGCAAACAGAATCAACCCCGACGCATACGCCCAGAAAAGCAGCCCGACCGAAACATAAAACGGCCCGTAAATCGCCTTCAGATCGAGGTGGGGCAGCACGGCCACATAGACATTCTTCGCCAGCAGCCACGCCACTCCCGTGACAATCGAAGTGCGCAGAACATGCTTCCAGGGAATCCTGCGATTCGGCAGCAGCCAGTAGATCGAGAAGAAGAACAGTATCGAGGCGACGCCCGTCGAAATGGCGAGCCAAAGATAGCTGATGCCGTCAAAAACAAAGTTATCGGTGTGCCCAAAGAAGATAAATCCCAGTAACTGGCGCTGCCAGGCACTTAGAAAAATGCTCCCCATGGCCAGCACCACCATCAGGATCGCAAGACCAAACGCCACTAGTTGGTTCATCACGTAGTTGCGGCTCTTGGTTACTCCCCAGGCTTGGTTAAGCGCGACTTCGAGCGGAAGAAAAATGCCCGTGCAGGAAATCAGAATCATCACCAGCGAAATCCACTGCACGCCCTCCCGCGCCGCCGCATTCGCCAGGCTGGCCGCTACCCAATCCTGATTCGAAGGCAAAAAGTAATGGACCATTTCGCCCACCACGTGCACCATCATCTGCGAGTGAAACACCGCCCGTGACAGGGTATAGAGCAGCACGATGAAGGGGATAAACGAAATGATCGCGTTGGCCGCGACACTGAAAGCATAGGTGTGGACCTCGCTGTCCAGCAGGTATCGCAACAGGGCCACTCCGCCCCTGCGCCAGCGATACCACTTGGAGGTTACGGCCGGTTGGACCGTAGCCGCAATTTCGGCGGCGCTTTCCGCTTCTTTCGACACCCGTACCGGAATTTGAGACGTAAACCATAGCTCCCTTTAAGACAGATTGAAAAGACAGATTGAATCTAGGCTTCGGCACGCGCCCTGCCGATTCTTTGGGCTTTCTTTCAGAATAGACGCTCGCGGTCATTGCCTGCTGTGACGTCCGTAACTGCCCAACCACACTCCGATTGCCCAAACCGAGCACTCGCCGCTTATTTTCCCCTTGCATCCTCTTGAATTTCCTGCCATAACAGGAGCACGGTGCGCGGGGGCGCGTCCCTCAAATTTCATGGAAGGCCATTCGCTTTGGATGTTTTGGTTCTCGCAGACACAACTCCAATTCAGGTAGGTCAATCAGCTGCCACAGCGCGAGCTTGCCGAGCGCTTGGGCAGCCTGCGCCCTATTAGGCGGAAAGTGAACCTGGCCCTGGTCGGATCGAGCTTGCCAATACGGCAGGATCGGCGTCTGGATGGGCATTGTGCGAGCGATACAACAAGGAGAAAGTGCTATGAAGGAACAAGGCGTGGTGAAGTGGTTTAACGGTGCCAAGGGGTATGGCTTCATTCAGCGCTCCAGCGGAGAAGATGTGTTTGTGCATTTCTCTGCCATTCAGGAGGACGGCTACCGGACGTTGAACGAGGGTGACGCCGTTGAATTTGAGTGCCAGCAGGGCCCCAAGGGCCTGAATGCGGCCAATGTAATGCGAGTGGTATAGATTCGCTTTTGCGCGGCCTTTTTCGCAAGGCTGCAGTTGCCTGCGGTTCGAAGTCATAGATTTCTGTCGAACCCACTCACTTGATGAGCTTCTCCAGGGCCCAACGGGCGGCCGAGCGCAAACCCTCGTCTGCCGCGCTGGCCCACGTGCGCAGCCGCGGCACAAACTCCGTCAGTCCGCTGTTGCCCATCGCGACAGCCACATTGCGCCGCAATCCGTGGAACCCCGCTCGCCGCACAGGTGAGCCGTTAAAGGTCCGTTCAAACTCTGCTTCGTCCATCCGTGCAAGCCATTCGAGAGCGGGATTCACCAGTTCCGGCCGCGCTTCCAACTCCGCGTCCGCGCTGAGTACCGCTTTTCGATTCCAGGGGCATACATCCTGGCAGATATCGCAGCCGAAAACCTGCCGCCCCATGCCTTCCATCATTTCCGCGTCGATCAACCCTTTGTGCTCAATCGTCAGGTACGAGATGCACCGCGTCGCATCCATCTGGTACGGCACGATCAGCGCGCCCGTTGGGCACGCCTCCAGGCAGCGCCGGCAGCTTCCGCAATAATCCGGCACCTTCAACTCCGTCTGCCCCTTGAGCACCGGCAACGAAGTCAGCAGAACGGCCAGAAAGCCAAATGAGCCGAGCTTGGGATGGATCAGGCAGGTATTTTTCCCCGTCCAGCCCAGCCCGGCCGCCGTAGCCAGCGCACGTTCCACAACAGGTCCAGTGTCCACATAGGCACGCGATTCGAATGCGCCTGCCTGCTCGTGAAGCCGCGATTCCAGCTTGCGCAGGCGCTTCAGCAGAACCTTGTGATAATCGCTCGGCCGGCGCTCCCCTGCGCTGTCAACGCGGCCCGTCCAGGCATAGCGGGCAATCCAGCCGGAATCCTTCGCGGCAGGTGCGGTTGAGAGCGGCTCCGCCACCTGGTAGCTCGCGAAGCACACCACCGCGGACCGCGCCCACGGAAACGGAATCCCCACCCGCGCGCGCACCAACTGCTCATCCTCGGTGGTCCTCTTCAGATAGCCCATCGTGCCCGCTCGCCCCGCTTCGATCCACTGCGCAAATCGCGATGCCCCGCGCGCCTCCTCGGCATGCGGTAAGGCCACCAGGCCCGCCTCGGTGAATCCGGTCTCAATGGCCATCGAACGCGCCATTTCCCTGCTCAGGGCATTCATCGCCGGCCGAGACGCCGAATCTAAATCACCAACATCCATGGAACTTGTCTACCCGTTTTCTGCGTAGATAGCTATAACGTGTTCGATTGTGGACGGAAAGATCGAATCCGGACACCGGGAAGCGTGGAACAGCCGGGAAGAATGGCTCGTATCTCAAGTGCTTTCAGCATATTTGGTTCCAGGCGGGTTTGGCGATTCGGGTGCAATGTAGTTGGGCTAGGAGTTGCATCAAGACGCAGTTCCGGTCCGGTAATCGCCCCACGCAGCAAGCAAAGCGTCCAAGGAGGTTCTATTATGAACGCCATCCTATTGAATTCGGCTGAAACGATGCTCCTATCCCCCGGCGAAATGCATGAGCTGGTTCGCGGCCAGGAGCAGTGCCTGGTGGAACGGCTCACGCCCGTAGTCCGGCAGCAGAACGTCACACTCGATTTGAGCCACGTGGAGCGCATCGACGCCGCGGGCATTGCGGCGCTCATCTCCCTCTATGGAAGCGCAAAGAGGGCCGGGAATGAATTCACGATTTCCCATGCACTGCCGAGGGTCGCGGAGATCCTGAGGCTGGTGGGGCTCGACCACTTTTTGCTATCTCACGATGCCGTCCCTTGCACCCACTCCGAAGCATGTCTTGAGCGGTCGGCCGCTTGATTTTTCCTGCGGCCGGCTTGTGTCCGCTGATTTGGCGCGGGTCCGCGTACCATTTTTCGAAAAATTCCCACCCACCAATAGGACGAGACGCCCTTGCCAAGCCAATGGTCTGTGATGAGGGGCACAGGCAAGTGTATACTTGCGGCGCTATTTGTAATTGCGAATGGTTGAACCGCCGCAAGGCGCAGCCAAAGTGTCTGGTTGACCGAACGCGCTTGGTCTTTTCAACGTCTTTCCCACTGCAAGGCTAAATCAGCGTATCGTCACACTTGCATGGCCGCCGCGGTTGCGGGGTTCGAAGTCCCTCGCGACAGATCCATGCCGCTTGGGCGAAAATCTACATACGGAGGCTTTCTTTCATGGCGCAGGGCGTAGTGGATCAGCAGTTCGCCGCGGCGAACTCAACCTCAACAGCTGCAACCAAATATGTGTACTTCTTCGGCGGCGGCTCTGCCGATGGCAATGGCCGCATGAAGGACGTTCTGGGCGGCAAAGGCGCCGGCCTGGCTGAAATGACAAATGCCGGCTTGCCGGTCCCCCCGGGATTCACCATCCAGACCGAAGCCTGTCGCGAGTACATGCGTGGCAAGCTCAGTCCGCAGATCGACGAAGAGATGCTGACCGCCCTTGAGCAGCTTGAAAAGTTGCAGGGCCAGAAGCTAGGCATCGGCGAAAATCCGCTGCTGGTTTCGGTCCGCTCGGGCGCCAAGTTTTCCATGCCCGGCATGATGGACACCATTCTCAACCTGGGCCTCAACGACCAGGCCGTCGCAGCGCTCGCCAAGCGCAGCAACAATCCCCGTTTTGCCTATGACTCCTATCGCCGCCTGATCCAGATGTTTGGCGACGTCGTTCTCGACATCCCCAAGAAGAAGTTCGAGCACATTTTCGATTCAGTGAAGGCAAGCCAGAAGGTCAAGTTCGATTATGAGCTGACACCTGAAGCGCTCATGCAGATCATCACCGAATACAAGAAGCTGGTGAAGAAGGAAACCGGCAAGGAATTCCCGCAGGATCCGCTGGTGCAACTCGTAGCTGCCCGCGATGCCGTCTTCAGAAGCTGGCAAAATGACCGCGCCAAAACCTATCGCCGCATCAACCGCATCGACGACTGGCTGGGCACTGCGGTCAACGTGCAAGCCATGGTCTTCGGCAACCTCGGCGAAAACTCCGGCACCGGTGTGGGCTTCACCCGCAATCCGGCCACCGGCGAGCACATTTTCTTCGGCGAGTATCTGATGAATGCGCAGGGCGAGGACGTCGTCTCCGGCGTTCGCACGCCACTCTCCATCAGCGAGCTCGAGCGCGCCATGCCTAAGGTCTACGAGCAGCTGCGCGACATCACCCGCAAAATGGAAAAGCACTATCGCGACATGCAGGATTTCGAGTTCACCATCCAGGATGGCAAGCTCTATATGCTGCAGACTCGCAATGGCAAACGCACCGGCCTCGCAGCCGTCCGCGTGGCCATCGACATGGTGCGCGAAGGACTCATCACGCAAGAGGAAGCCATCTTCCGCGTCGAGCCCAACCAGCTTTATGACTTCCTGGTTCCGCGCCTCGTTGAAAAGGGCGAAAAGATCGAAATCCTCGCCACCGGCTTGCCCGCCTCGCCGGGCGCGGCCGTCGGACAGATCGTCTTTACCGCTGAAGACGCGGTCAAACACCACACCAATGGTTCTTTCAAATCCGTCATCCTGGTCCGCGGCGAAACCACTCCGGAAGATATCGCCGGAATGGAAGTTGCCTCGGGCATTCTCACTTCGCGCGGTGGCATGACCTCGCACGCTGCGGTCGTCACCCGCGGCATGGGTAAGTGCTGCGTTGCCGGCGCAGGTGACTGCGTAGTCGATGAAGCTAAAAAGGAACTCCGCGTAAAGGGTCACACCTTCAAGCATGGAGACTGGCTCTCGCTCGATGGCACAACCGGCCGCGTCATCGCCGGTAAGCTCAAGACCCTCGATGCGCAACCGGACGATCCTGATCTGGTCAAGTTCATGGCCTGGGTCGATCCGCTGCGCAAGCTGCGCATCCGCGCCAACGCCGATATTCCGCGCGACGCCAAACAGGCGCGCCTCTTCGGCGCCGAAGGCATCGGCCTGTGCCGCACTGAGCACATGTTCTTTGCCGAGGATCGCATCGAGCACATGCGCGCGATGATCCTGGCCGACAACGAAAAGGATCGCCGCACTGCATTGAAGAAACTTCTTCCCATGCAGCGTGCCGACTTTGTTGGCCTCTTCAAATCAATGGAATCGCTGCCGGTCACTATTCGCCTGCTCGATCCGCCGCTGCACGAGTTCCTGCCCAAGCGCGAAGATCTCCTGGTTCAGATCGCGCGCCTCGAAGAAACCAAGCCGCGCTCACCCAAGCTCAAGGAGTTGCGCACTCTGCTGGCGCGCGTTGAAGAACTCCACGAGATGAACCCCATGCTCGGGTTGCGCGGATGCCGTCTCGGCATTACCTTCCCCGAGATTACCGAGATGCAGGCGCAAGCCATCATCGAGGCCGCGGTTGCCATCAAGAAAAAGGGCGGCGATCCGCACGTCGAGATCATGATTCCGCTCATCGGCTCTATCGAGGAGATGCGTAACCAGGCGACAATCGTTCGCCGCGTGGCGGATGAAGTCTTCAAAGAAAAGGGCGCCAAGGTCGACTACATGGTCGGCACCATGATCGAACTGCCGCGTGCTGCTCTCACGGCTGACCAGATCGCCGAAGAAGCCGAGTTCTTCAGCTTCGGGACCAACGACCTGACCCAGACCACCTTCGGCATCTCGCGCGACGACATCAACAACTTCCTGCCCGCGTACCTCAAGGCCGGCATCTTCAAACAGGATCCCTTCGCCACTCTTGACATACCGGGCGTGGGCGCGCTGGTAAAGATGGCCACGGCCAAGGGACGCAACACCCGGCCCAACCTCAAGGTCGGCATCTGCGGCGAGCATGGCGGCGATCCGGATTCCGTCAAGTTCTGCCACAAGATCGGGCTCAACTACGTATCCTGCTCACCCTTCCGGTTGTTGACCGCAAGGCTCGCCGCTGCGCAAGCGGCACTCCAGGAGCAACAGACGGGGCCAGACATCCACAACGGTACCTGCTGATCAGTCAACCGTTAAAACACAAGGGCGTCCGCAACGCGGGCGCTCTTGCTGCATTCAGTGATTCCTTCCCCTATTCAAACTGCGATCCCGAATTTTCACGCGCAATGTATTCCGGCGCCGTATTGAGCCGTTGATATGCCGAGCTTTAGCTTAAGCTCATCTCCGTGCAAATCCCCGCATCCCCCGTCCCCAGCTCTGGCAAGCAACAGTAGACGCGCGGTTCTCATCCCAAGAGTTGGACCATCCGGCCATAGCCGGCGAAGTTTGCGAATCACATGCTATCGATTCTCGACACCGCCCAGGCCCTGATACCAGGAAGGTACCAGGAAGTAGGAGATTGCCACCATGCATTTCGATTCTTCGACCCTCACTAGCCCTCCCATACTGATTGGTTTGATCGCGGTGATCCTCATCGTCGTAGTCGCTCTCGTCTTCGCTGTGCGACAACACAACATGACGACCGTGCAACTGCGAAACCGCTTTGGACCGGAGTACGATCAGGCAGTTAAGGAAGACCGCGACAGTCGCAAGGCCGAAGCAAGACTTCTCGCCCGCGTTAAACGCGTTCGGCATTTCCAGATTCGCGATCTCTCCGATGCCGAGCGCACGCGCTACATCGCTGATTGGGAAGCAGTACAATCCCACTTCGTTGATCGTCCACGAGGTGCTGTCACTGAAGCCGATGAACTGGTTAACTCCGTTCTGCACGCGCGGGGATTCCCTGAATCGGGCTTCGATCAGCGCGTCGCCGATATTTCGGTTGACCACGCTCGACTCGTCGAACCCTATCGTTCCGCGTATGCTATAAGTCAGCGCGCCGCAAGAAACGAGGCGACCACCGAAGAATTGCGCACAGCCATGATCCACTACCGCGCTCTCTTCGATGAACTTCTCCATGTAAAGGAGCCGGTCGAGCCCAGGTCCAAGGCTCTTGTTTAAGCCGTATCCTGTAGTACTTTTTCCCATGCCATCGCTCCGGAATTCGCCGTTTTCGGAGCGGTGGCGCTAGCGGGTCCGTTGAATTCCTCTCCTCCGTCCAGACCCGTGCGTGATCAACTCGACATGGCTTCTCCGGCTCGGAACGCAGCACAGCGAAGCCCTCACAGACTCCGGCTCATCAAAGCGGTCAGCGCATGAGGCTCTATCATGTTCATTCGACTGGGATACGATATCCGATTTGAGATTCCTGCCCCGGTAGCCATGGTTGCGCTGCTCAACGTTCATCCCTCGCGGGTGCTCGACCTCGTGGAACCTGACGAGATACATATCGAGCCCAAGCTGAAGCTTTCCAGTTATATCGATAGTTTCGGAAATCGTTGCACTCGCTTCGTAGCGCCACCCGGGCGGCTCCGGCTCGCCAGTTCCGCGCTGATTCGCGACTCCGGCAAGCCCGATCCAGTCAACCTGTCCGCGCGCGCGCCGGCCGTCGGCGATCTGCCCAATGAATTGCTCAGCTACCTTCTCAGCAGCCGTTATTGCGAGGTGGATCGCCTGTCCCCCATCGCCCTTGAACTCTTCGGCAATACGCGACCCGGATGGAGCCGGGTGCAGGCCATTTGTGATTGGATCCAGGCCAAGGTCGCCTTCAACTACTGCCAGACCCGTCCCTCAAAAACTGCCCTCGACGTCCTCACCGAGCGGGTAGGCGTATGCCGCGACTTTCAGCATCTTGCGATCACTTTCTGCCGCGCGTTGAATATTCCCGCCCGCTACGCGACAGGTTATCTGGGGGACATCGGCGTCCCACCCGGCGGCCCCATGGACTTCAGCGCGTGGTTTGAAGCCTACCTCGACAACCGCTGGTGGACCTTTGATGCCCGCCATAACACGCCCCGCATCGGCCGGGTTCTCATCGCGACGGGCCGCGACGCCTCCGATGTGGCCGTGACCACTTCGTTCGGACAGGCAGACCTGCGCTACTTTTATATAGTCACCGAAGAAGAAGCTCCCGCATGCGCGCCGAAGCCCCTCCTCAACGATGGGGTTCAGGTTTAAGGCGCCTGCTTCATTTCGAGTCGCCGCCTGGCGCGAAGTACCCTTCCCGCGTGGCCACGGTCAGATCGTTCTTCTCCGCCTTCAGTGCGATCTTGTGAAAGCCACCGTCGTTATCAACCTTGTCCGGTGTGTAGGTCAGCAGGTATTGCCCGCGCAACTCGGTGGCAATCAGTCCGTAGATCTCCTCCAGGTCTTCCTTCTTCTTCATATCGAAAAACCTGCCGCCGGTGCGCGTGGCAATCTGCTCCATGATTTTCTTGCCGTCCACCTGGGGCTCACCGCCGCCTCGTCGTCCGCCGCCACCACCGGGATAGCCTCCGCCACCCCCCGGATAACCGCCGCCT
>OBLU010000147.1_pt1 | contig 65578 bp, 52 predicted proteins | sample 1518681 | NCBI WGS metagenome assembly OBLU01 (sample SAMEA3539304, study PRJEB22396) | soil metagenome | biome: tundra; feature: field; material: soil | place: USA | collected 2010-05 | depth 0.15 m | reverse complement strand
AAATATAACATAACCACCAGCAAAGCAGGTGGTTTTCTAATTAAGAATAAATCTTGCCAATAGAACAATTCTGATTGATATACACCCCAGCCACAACATCGTAACATTAAAAGGAATAAGTATAATTGCCGGACCAACTTTTTTTCCGAAATATGTCCGAATAATTAAAAAAGCCCTGATAAATCAAGGCTTTTTGTCGGGGCGGCAAGATTCGAACTTGCGACCTCCACATCCCAAATGTGGCGCGATAACCGGGCTACGCTACGCCCCGAAATTTATTCCTAAAATTGTGAACAAGTGAAGGTTTTACGGAGAGGGTAGGATTCGATCCGCCGCGGCGGAACAGTTTAACCACAGTCTCCACTTTCGCGGAGAGGGTGGGATTCGAACCCACGGTACAGTTTAACCCGTACGACGATTTAGCAAACCGTTCCTTTCGGCCTCTCAGGCACCTCTCCTGTTCTTTATTTAGGGATGCAAAAGTACTATTTGCAATCCAAAATTTAAAATAAATAATTGATGATTTGAGTCTGAGAAATCCTAATGAAATTACATGGCAGCAAGCTGCACTTTTTGCTGAAGTTCGATGACACTTTCTTTAAATAAAGTATCCGTATCCATAAGGTCCTTCACTGTTTGGCAACTGTGTATAACTGTGGTATGATCGCGGCCGCCAAAATGTTCTCCAATGGTTTTTAAAGAATTCTTTGTAAAGGCTTTTGCAAGAAACATTGAAATTTGCCTGGCCTGCACTATCTCCCTTTTCCGGGTTTTTTGCAGCAATTTTTCATAGGGAACATCAAAATAATCGCATACCATCTTTTGAATAGTATCGATCGTTATTTCTTTCGATGATGATTTGATAAAATTTCTCAACACTTTTTTTGCTAATTCAAGGTCAATCTCACGTTTATTCAGCGAAGATTGTGCCAATAGCGAAATTAATGCTCCCTCAAGTTCCCGTATATTGTTTTGAATGTTATATGCGATATACTTCACCACTTCTTTGGGCATATCCAGGCCATCATTCTTCATCTTTCTTTCCAGAATTTCAATCTTGGTATCGTAATCCGGGATCTGCAGGTCAGTACTGAGCCCCCAACGAAACCTGCTGAGTAATCTTTCCTGAACTCCCTCCAGATCTTTTGGCGGCTTGTCAGAAGTAAGAATTAATTGTTTGCCACTTTGATGCAGGTGATTAAAAATTGCAAAAAATGCATCCTGTGATTTTTCTGCCCTGTTAAAAAATTGAACGTCATCAATGATCAATACATCAATGAGCTGATAAAAATGGATAAAGTCATTGATAGCATTATTGCGGCTGTGATCTACAAATTGATTAATGAATTTTTCGGAACTTACATATAATACTACTTTATTATTATGCAGCCGTTTCACTTCGTTGCCAATAGCCTGGGCGAGGTGTGTTTTTCCCAGTCCTACACCGCCATAAATTACCAACGGATTAAATGAAGTGGAACCGGGTTTTTCAGCAACCGTTTTTCCTGCACGCCTTGCTACCCGGTTACAATCGCCTTCTATAAAAGCATCGAAAACGTAGGACTGGTTCAACTGCGGATCAATCTGCATTTTCTTAAGCCCGGGAATTACAAAAGGGTTTTTAACAGGATTATTTATGACTAAAGGAAAATCCATTTCGTTGTTTGAATATGATTTGTAACCCTGACCCGGTATATCAAGCATCAATGGCTTGTTCGTATCATTTCCACTGTCTACCATGATGCGGTATTCAAGTCTTGCCTCTTTTCCTAACTCTCTTTTTAAGGTCTTTGCAATCAGGTTTACATAATGTTCCTCAATATACTCATAAAAAAACTGACTTGGAACTTGTATCGTTAATATTTTATCTTTTAAGAGTACCGGCTTAATGGGTTCGAACCAGGTTTTATAGTGTTGCCACTCTACTATATCCTTTATAATATTGAGACAATTATTCCAAACCGTTTCGCCAGCCTTATCCATTTTGCCTTAAGCCTTTTAGTTGATATAAATTTACAGATGTTGATCCAGGAAATCACTCATAAAATAAAGTTTCATCAGCAAATAAATATTTTGTGAGTAGAAAGCGAATATCAAAATAATTTGTTGAAAAAAAAATTTTTTTATTCGTTGCTTTTCTCAATTAAAAAACAGATTGGCTTGCTGAAAAAGCAAAATATTTTTCATGAAATTTTGGATACGTTTTTTATAATCAAGCCCAGATTGAATTGTAGGTGAAAATGTTTCTATTTGGGATTTTTCCTGGGATTTTTCTTTCTTTTTTTGCACTTGAAAATCAACACCTAAAGAAAATGCAATTGTGCAAAACATTTTTTATGGTTTCCTGAGATAGTTAAAGATTTTAAACAAAATGACTTTACCTTTAAATTAAAATTCTAGAATATGAGTTATGAATTGACGGGAAAACTTCTTGAAAAATTTGAACCCGTGCAAAGAACAGGGACTTTTAAAGTGCGGGAATTTGTAGTAGAAAAATCTGAAGAAATTAACGGGAAAATCATTACCAATTATATCAAATTCCAATGTGTTCAGGATCGGATAAATATAATTGACCGGGTAAATCCAGGTGACCAAATAAAAGTGTATTTCAATATCAAAGGAAGCAAATGGGAAAAGGATGGCCGCATATCTTATTTTAGCAATCTGGATGCATGGCGCATTGAACAAATCCTTCAGGGAGGTAAAGAAGCCTCCTCCGATGATGATCATCTTGAACCTTTGGATACATTTACTTCCTCTTCACAGGATGCTATTGATGATCTTCCGTTTTAGGGTAATGGCTTTTCACAAGAATTTATTTAAGTTTCAGGATTAATACCTGACCTTCAAAATGCAAAAAATAGTAACTCTCAGGCTTTCTCCTTATGAAATTTCTGATCCCTTTGCTATTTCAAAAAATATTGCTCTTTCATCAGGAGTAAACCCCGGAGATGTAAATGGCTATTACATCTTAAAAAAATCAATCGACGCAAGGGGTAAATTTGTTTGGTTTCATTTTACCATCATTGCCTCCATTAACGAACCTTTCATTCAAAGAACTATTCCTGAATTTAATTTCAAAAATGTTTCCTCCGCAAAAAATAAAGTGACTATTATTGGAGGAGGCCCAGCCGGATTATTTGCCGCATTACAACTCATTGAACTGGGCATTAAACCCATAATTATTGAAAGGGGGAAAAATGTAAGAGACCGCAGAAGGGACCTGGCAATGTTAAACAGAAAAGGGGTTATTAATCCGGAAAGCAATTATTGTTTTGGCGAAGGGGGAGCAGGAACTTTTAGCGATGGCAAACTATATACGCGCAGCACAAAGCGGGGAAATATTGAACGTATCCTAAATCTCTTTGTTCATTTCGGGGCAGAGGAAAATATCTTATACGAAGCTCATCCGCATATCGGAACCAACAAACTCCCGCAAATTATAACGGAAATGCGCAACCGTATAATTGATTGCGGCGGAGAATACTATTTCAATAAGAAAGTTACAGATTTTGTAATTGAAAAAGACTCTATAAAAAAAGTGAAGACACAGGATGGCGATTTGATAGAGGCAGATTCATTTATCCTGGCGACCGGACATTCCGCAAGGGACATTTTTTGCTTACTTGATAATAAAAATATTTCAATACTGGCCAAACCCTTTGCTTTGGGAGTTCGCGTCGAGCATCCGCAGACTTTGATCAATTCGATTCAATATGGTAAGATAGAAAATTATAAGGCTTTGCTACCGGGAAAAGGAAACCAACTTCCCCCGGCATCTTATAGTCTTGTGCACCAGGTTGAAGGCCGCGGTGTATTTTCCTTTTGCATGTGCCCGGGTGGTATTATCGCCCCTGCTTCAACCAACGATGGAGAATTGGTAGTAAACGGCTGGAGCCCATCAAAACGAAATAACCCTTTTGCCAATAGCGGACTGGTAGTACAGGTAGAAGCAGAAAATGCCCGAAAGTTTCTGGCTGATTCAAAAATAAATTTTGAACCAAAACAATTATCATCCCCGTTGCTGATGATGTATTTCCAAAAAGAAATTGAAGAAAAAGCATTTCAATCAGGTGGAGGAGATTTTGTTGCACCTGCCCAAAGGATGGTAGATTTTACGACTAATACATTTTCTCAAACACTCCCTGAATGTTCCTATTTGCCCGGGATTCGTTCAGCTCCTCTGGCGGAAATACTGCCTGTTTTTATCAGCAGTCGCCTTAAAAAAGCACTCATGGTATTTTCACATAAAATGCCTGCACGAAAAGGAAATGACGGATACTTTACCAATGAAGCCATAATGGTTGCCACTGAAAGCCGAACGTCTTCCCCGGTAAGGATTCCCCGCGATGCTGCCAAGTTTCATCATCCCCAGATAAAAAATCTCTTTCCTTGTGGTGAAGGTGCAGGTTATGCAGGAGGTATCGTGAGCGCAGCGATGGATGGTGAAAATGTTGCGAAAGCTGCATATGCGTTGTTGAATATGTCATAATAACCGTTGATGAAGATTCTGGTTTTCATTGAAAAGTATTTTAATATTTTTGCCGGAAGGAATTATTGAGAATATGCATACAATAATTTAGCAAAACCATTTCAAAACGACCTTAATGACGATTCTCGAATTACAAAATCTTAAGAAGTATTACGCTACACAAAGAGCGGTGGACGATATAAGTTTTTCCATTCAACAGGGAAGCATATTTGGTTTGCTTGGCCCTAATGGCGCAGGAAAAACCACTTTATTAAGGATGATAACCGGGATATTTTATCCCGATAGCGGGCATATTTTATTTGAAGGTAAAAAATTCGATCCCATCAAAGACATTCCACTGATTGGCTATATGCCTGAAGAAAGGGGGTTATACAAGAAAATGAAAATCGGGGAACAGGCTTTATATCTAGCGATGCTAAAGGGGATGAACCGGCATGATGCCATGCAAAAGATTAAAGAATGGTTTGTAAAATTTGAAATGCAAAGCTGGTGGAATAAGAAGGTGGACGACCTTAGTAAGGGCATGAGTCAGAAGCTTCAGTTTGTAACTACTGTATTACATGAACCAAAGCTGCTTATCCTCGACGAACCTTTTAGTGGCCTTGACCCGGTAAACAGTAACCTTATAAAAGATGAAATTTTTAAAATGGCCCAAAAAGGCACTACGATCATTTTCAGCACTCACCGGATGGAGCAGGTAGAAGAAATATGCGATGAGATTGTATTGATAAACAAAGGAAAGAAAATCCTTGAAGGAAGTGTAAAACAAGTGAAGCAGGATTGTAAAGAAAATATTTTTAAGGTGGGATTCACAGTATTGCCAGAACCTTTTGAAAACAACATATTCGATATCGTGAGTACAAAAAACAATTATTTCACAGTTAAGATTCGTGAAGGGAATAAGCCCGCAGCAGTGCTAAAAGCTTTTTTAGACCATGGGGACAGTATTATCTCGTTCAATGAAATACTGCCAAGCCTTAACGATATTTTTATTATGAAAGTTAAAGACACAGAATTAGCGAGGCAGTTTGAAAATGTATGAATAGAATAAGCCAAAGAAAAAGCAAAACAAAAAAAATAACAACTTATCTAAAGACATGAACAAAATCTGGCTGGTAATAAAGAGAGAGTATTTAACAAGAGTGAGAAATAAGACATTTATTCTTTCCACTATTTTGCTCCCATTATTTTTTATAGGTTTCATATTTGCCTCGGCATATTTCTCTATAAAAAGCGAGGACAAACAAAAAATAGCGGTGGTGGATGAAAATGGTATTTTTAAAAACAGCTTTCAAAGTGATAAGGTAATGACGTATGAATTTCCAACTGATGTAAATAGTACTAATTTCAAAGAGAAGGGTTATACAGCATTTCTTTATATTCCTAGAAATTACGAATCAAAAGAAGATTCTATTTCCCTTGTTTCAATCAAACAATTAGGAATAGATGCAGAGGATAAAGTGAAAGTTCAATTGAACAATGCTATTCGCAATAAAGCCTTTCTTCAAAATAATATAGATAAAAAAATACTTGATTCAATTAATGCTATTGATGAAGCAAGCTTGTATAAATTTAGCCCGGTGATAAAGCAAGGTGATAAGACAGCCCAATCAAACTCAGGCCTGTCCTATGGAATAGGGTATGGAAGCGGCATCTTAATTTACATAACCCTGTTTATTTATGGAGCGGCGGTAATGCGTGGTGTGATGGAAGAAAAAATGAACCGAATTGCAGAAGTTATAATCAGTTCTGTAAAGCCGTTTCAATTGATGATAGGTAAAATTTTGGGCATAGGAGCAGTTGGGATTACTCAACTACTAATTTGGATAGTCCTCATAGTGGGGCTTTCAACTTTATTTACTTCATTCATTTCTGCTGATACCATTCACCAGGCCCACGCTATCAATTCCTCAGCTGGTTCAGCAGGAAACAGTTCTGCTGCGATAGGTTTTTTAACAGCTAAGAATACACTGCTGAGTGCAAACTGGGCTTTAATACTTCCCTGTTTTCTATTTTATTTTTTAGGGGGCTATCTTTTTTATGCCTCATTGTTTGCCGCTGTAGGCAGCGTTGTGAACGAAGACCCGCAGGAGGCTCAGTCCTTAATGCTTCCCATCACTATGCCGATAATATTATCATTTATTATTTTGACCACGTCTGTGGGAAAACCTGATGCACCAATTTCTGTTTGGGGAAGCATAATACCTTTTTCTTCTCCAATAATAATGATGGCCAGGATTCCTTCAGGTAGTGTACCGGCATGGCAAATAGCGTTATCAATGCTCTCACTTATTGCCGGATTTCTTTTAACTGCGATGCTGGCAGCAAAGATTTACAGAACAGGAATACTGCTCTATGGAAAGAAAGTAACTTTCAGGGAGATCGGCAAATGGCTATTCAGAAAATCATGAAATAGTTGCCGGTGTGCCTTTTAATTCAGAAGAGTTTTGGGTATTGGATGCTCCAAACAAAGACCTTTTTATTTCTTCAAGGGCATATTTTGTGATCAGGCCCCCAACGAAAAATAAAGAGATTAGAATGAACCCCGCTATCAATCCGATTAAACCATATAAAATTGCAGATTTATCTTCCACATCATAGGGAGGATCCGGCTTATCAAGAACTTTTATTACCGGAGTGGCTTTCTGTAGCTTATATGCAGCATTTTGCTGGTTGGCAACGGCAGTAGCATATTGTTGCCTGATCATTTCCTTATCAGCAAGTAAATTTTCAGTTGGTACGCGGTATTGAAGTTTAGATGTATTGGTAAACAGCGTCTTTTGATCGATAGAAATTAACTGGTTATCTTTTGAACCCATCACTTTCCTCAGTGAATCAACTTTGCTGGTCGCAAATTGAAAATCAATCCGCGCTTTTTCCTGTTTCAATTGAATATAAAAAAGGGATATTTTATTTATAAATCCATAACTGATTTTTCTTACCAGTTCCGGGCTACGCCCTGTATAAGTAAGAACGAGCATATTATTTTTGTTGACAGTCGCATTGAGGCCATCTTTAAGTGTTTCCCCTGCCCAGGTTATAAGAGCATTTTGATTTGGAAGTATTTTGACTTTTTCTTCGAACCAACCCCGATGATTGTTTATATCCTCCACCAATAATTCAGCAATTGTTTTATTGCCGTTTGAAGAATCTCGAATGGCTGCCACCTCTTCACGCGTTGTGCGGCTCTGCGCCAACTCAATAATATTTATGGAAGCGTCATCGCTAAAGCTCTTGGTTGATTCCACTCCTAATAAAGCGCTGAGTGTGGAGGATGTTGCATTATTATCACTGCTTCCTGTTAATGGGAATATGGAAGCCCTGGATGTATAAGTTATTGGTCTTTGTTTGGCAAATAATATCAGTGCAAGCATACAAATAAGAGAACCGGTTATAACTATGATCCTGTATTTTCTTAATCGCTTATAAATTAGTATCGTTAGTTCAAAGGGATTCATCGCATCGAATTATAATTTTGTTATTAAAAAGGCTAATAAAATAGGCACAGTAGTTACCAGTGTTTGCGTAATAAAATCACCAACACTTTTCCCTTGAGGTTTTTCCGGTATGATTATCATACTTCCCGGTTCCACTTTAGGATAAAAATGGAAAAACCCAAAATTGTGCGTTCTCCTGCTTCCTCCATTTGCGTATGTAACAAAGATTCTTTTCCTCCATGGTCTTACTCCTAATCCGCCTGCTTTGTCAATATAATATGCCAGGTTAGTATGCTCATGGTCAAAAAATATTTTTAACTGGGATTGAACTGCTCCCTTTACTGTTACAATCGGATTCAGTTCAGGAATGTAAACAATGTCACCTTCCCGAAGAACCATATCATATTTGCTATTCCTGTTTTCCAATGCTTTCTTCAGATCAATACTAACAGGTTCTGATGGCTCAAAATGAACGCTATCAATAATTTTTCCGTCAGTATCTCTTAAATAAGTTGTCTGGTTAATTTTTTGAATAAAATTTTCGCCAAAAGATGTGTCTTTCATCCTGTATAAAAGAGCGCCTTCCGGATTCGAATTTTGTATAAGCCCACCTGCTCTTTCAATAAAGGATGAAATCGTCTCTTCATTGCTGAGTTTGGAATAGGTACCGGGATATTTTACCATACCATTAACTTTAATATTTTCCTGCAAATGGAAAGTCGGATTCCTTCTCACAATCACCTCATCGTATGGTTTCAATTTTATATTCTCTGTCAAAGAATCCAATTCAAGGTTTGTATTTATCGAATATGTATTAATTACCGTTCGGGTAGGTCTCATGCCTTTCTGTGATGAATCGATATCCACAACGCTTGATACCACAATTTTCCCAAATTCTGCAGAAGGCTTCAGGCCATTTGCAAAATATAAGAGATCTTTCAGGGACATGCCTCCAAACCGCTGATATTTGCCTGGCTTTCTAACTTCACCTTCAATAGTTACATATTGCTTATCAGCAAACTGATTTCTATTGAAAACTTCTATTACGTCATTAGGATCCAATAAAATATTATAACTACTGTTTACATCTTTGTTAAAGTCATCGAGACTTACCACAATTTTATCAGATTTTAAATTTGTTGAATCGCCTGCACCTTTGTAAACATAAGCTCTGCCAACATAAGAATTTTGGGTAATACCACCAGCCCTGTTAATAATATCAAACAGGCGGTCACCTTTCCTTAATTCATAAACATCTGGATAGGCTACTTCACCTTTCACTATTACTTTATTTTTAAGTCCCCCATTAATTGGATTTACCACAATCACATCGCCATCTACTAAAGGCTCATCTTTTATCAAGCCATCAACTTTTTTCCCGATTTCATTGAAGTTGATATTTTTAATAGTCTGTTTTTCATTTACATCCCTGATGATAGACCCGACGGATAGATATGCTTCGGGTTTAAAGCCACCGGAATATTTCAATAATTCCATAAGGCCTTCGCCGTTTTTAAGCTGATAGTACATCGGCCTTTTAAACTGCCCGGATGCAAGGACTTCTTTGTCGAAAAAAGGTACGATTACAAAATCATTATTCTCAAGGTATAGATGTTTGCCAAAATCGCCGGTAGTCAGGTATTTATAAACATCAATAGAGTCTATAATTTCCCCATTTCGGGAAATCAGGATATTTCGCATGTTACCATATTTGGTAACTCCACCGGCCATGGCAACCACATTTAATGCGTTTGTAAAAGCAGATACAACCTGGGGACCCGGGTTTTCCACTTCTCCCGTTGCCTGAATAACTATGGATCGCGGCTGTCCTAATGTAATTGAAATATTTGTGGAAGGAGGAATTACCTTCCTGAAACGATCTAAGATAATTTTCCGGGCATTCTCAAACGTCAATCCCTGTATAGTGATTTTGCCAATGCCCTGCGGGAAAATTGAACCATCGCGTGCTACCTCATAATTCTCTTCAAAATCTGCACCACCCCAGAGGGAAACCACTATATGATCTCCCACACCTATCGGGTAATCCAAAGGCGGCGTTGAAAGCTCTGCAAGTTCCATAACCTGCCTGTTTTTGAACAGATCAGCTCCATAAACAGACTCCGGGCTATAGGATTGCTGTTTAATATTATCTTTTTGGGAACTATCCTTTGTGATAATGAAATTACTTTTAAGATCATTTAAACTTTTATGCACGTCTTCGCCTGCCTTTTGCTGGCTCTGATTATTATCTCTCAAAAGTTTCTGAAGGTCTGAGGGAGTAACATTTTTTAATGCGTTGGGATCTATGGGCAGGTCTTGTAAATCAGATGGTAGCTGTGCATATGCACTGTTGCTATTAAAAAATATAAAGCAACCGGACAAAAGGATGATTATAAATGATTTTTTTAAATCAGGTCTTTCTTTGGAAAAACTCATTTGGAATAAGTTAATGGATAATATTACTGTAGAACGAATAAACAGGTAATTTTATTTCAGGAGCTTGTGTAAAGCCTCATTGAATTCGACCCAGGTGGAGTTTATGATATTTTTGGCAGAGATTATTTCCTTAATGAGTGCACTCACTTGTCCGATTTCCAATTCACCTTCATGGAGATCACCTTCAAACATTCCTTTCTTTGCCCGGCCCTTTCCCAGCAGGGCATTGAGCTCCATAATGGAAGCATGATTCTTCCGGGCTTCCATAATTTCATCATAAAAATTATTTCGAATCAAACGTACCGGAATTAGTTCCTTCAAGGTAAGCATCGTATCACCCTCATTTGCATTGATAACGGCATTTTTAAAATTTTGGTGCGACGAGGCTTCCTCTGAAGCGACAAACCTGCTACCCATCTGAACACCTTCGGCGCCCAATACCATACAAGCAAGCATTTGGCGACCTGTTGCTATGCCTCCGGCTGCAATTACCGGAATCCTGACTGCTTCACATACCAAAGGCACTAGCACCAAAGTGGTAGTCTCCTCTCTCCCATTATGTCCGCCTGCTTCAAAACCTTCCGCTATAACTGCATCACAGCCAGCTAATTCCGCTTTCCTTGCAAACTTGCTGCTACTAACTACATGGGTAACCTTAATATTATGCTGCTTGAAATATTGGGTGAAAGTTGACGGATTTCCAGCCGAAGTCACCACTACCTGTACTTTATTACGAATAATAACTTCAATTTGCTCTTTCACTCCCCAATACATTAAAGGAAGGTTTACCCCAAAAGGCTTCTCTGTGGAAGCCCGGCATTTCTTAATATGCTCATCAAGAACAAGGGGATCCATGCTTCCTGCACCTATCAATCCAAGCCCTCCGGCATTGCTAACAGCACTTGCCAGCCTCCATCCACTCGTCCATATCATTCCAGCCTGAATAATGGGATATTCAATATTAAGAAGCCTTGTGATACGATTGGAAAACATAGATAACCAATTTGCCAACTAAGAGCCTAAATCAATTTCCGTATTATCACCTATATTAAGTGAACGTGTCTCTCCTCTTATTTCGGTATCACTGCCAATAAGCGAATCATCAAGAACTACGTCAAATAATTTTGAAAAGGATCCTATAATGCAGTTTTTAACAATGGAAAAATTGACAATCGTATTTTCTCCCATAGCAACGTGAGGGCCAATGATGGAATTTTTGATTTCGCAGCCTTCTGCAATATTAACCGGCGGTATAAAAATGGCATTCTCAAATTTATTTGATTCAGCAATTGCTCCTCCAAATTTTTCAAGTAAAATAGAATTTGACTCCAGCAGGGATTCCTTCTTTCCGCAATCAAACCAGTTTTCAACCTTAAAAGACTTGAATTGTTCACCTCCGTCGATCATGCATTCCAGGGCATCTGTGAGATTGAATTCATCATGACTTCTAATTCCATTGGTAATAATTTTTTCAAGGCATTGGAACAGGATCTTTGAGTTCCTGATTTTATAAAGCCCAACAAGAGCCATATTAGATTTTGGGATGGAAGGTTTTTCAACCACGTTCGTAATAAACCCTTTATCATCCACCTGCGCTACTCCGAAATTTCTTGGATCATCAACTTTTTTTACACCAAGCATAGACCAGGGTGAGTCAAGCACCGATTTGATATCATATTCACAAATGGTATCACCGAGGGCTATGAATACTTCATCATTTCCCACAATTTTCCTCGTAAGTTCTACTGCGTGCGCCGTACCTTTTCGCTCGTTTTGAAAGATAAAATGACATTGGAGGCCGGGATATTTTGCTTTAACATAATCCTGGATTTTTTCTCCCAGGTAACCAACTATAAATATGAATTCATTTATTCCCGCTTCATGCAATTGATCAACATTGATGCTCAAAATAGTTTTTCCGGCAAGCGGAATTAAAGCCTTCGGTTGGGTATAGGTGTGTGGCCTTAATTTAGTACCTGCACCTGCTACCGGGATAATCGCCTTCATTTAGTCAATTTAAGTTATAATCTCCTCAAAATGAACGTGAATATAGTGAAATTATGAATTATGTGATGAATACACATAGCCGGATATTATTTGTGAACTTGAATTAAAGGGATAGATTATGGATTGATAAACGGTCTTCATTTTCTAATTCACCTTACATAAATCTCATTCTTTCAATTGAATACATTTCTTGCATCTTTTTTGTACGTTTGCGCAAAATTATTTCATGCATAGAGATACAGTGATTTTTGATCTTATAAATAAAGAATTAAACAGGCAACGGGAAGGAATTGAATTGATAGCTTCAGAAAATTTTGCCTCCCTTCAGGTGATGCAGGCAATGGGAACAGCGCTTACCAATAAATATGCAGAAGGATACCCGGGAAGGAGATATTACGGCGGTTGTGAAATTGTGGATGAAATAGAAGTACTTGCTATAAGTCGTCTAAAAGAAATATTTAATTGTGAATATGGAAATGTGCAACCCCACAGCGGAGCACAGGCAAATGCATCTCTGATGCTTGCCATTTTGCAACCCGGCGATAAAATCCTTGGCCTTGATTTGAGCATGGGCGGTCACCTTACGCATGGTTCGCCCGTAAATTTTTCAGGGAAAATTTATAAGGCTCATTTTTACGGAATTGAAAAAGAAACTGGCCTTGTAGATTATGAAATGCTAGAAAGAAAGGCCCGTACAGAGAAGCCCAGGCTTATAATTTGCGGCGCTTCTGCGTATAGCAGAGACTGGGATTATGAGCGTATCAGGAAAGTTGCGGACGAAATAAATGCTTTTGTTTTATGCGATATAGCTCATCCGGCCGGACTTATTGCAAAGGGTTTATTAAAATCACCATTTGATCATTGTCATTTCGTTACTTCCACAACACACAAAACGCTTCGTGGCCCCCGGGGTGGTCTCATTCTGATGAAAAAGGACTTTGAAAATCCCTTTGGTATAAAAGATAATAAAGGCAATTTAAGAATGATGAGCCATTTGCTGGATATGGGTGTTTTCCCAGGAACGCAGGGTGGCCCGCTGGAACATGTAATTGCTGCCAAAGCAATTGCCTTCGGTGAAATTCTGACTGAAGAATTTACCTCTTATGCAAAGCAAATATTGGTCAATGCGCAGGCTATGGCTAAGGAATTTAATGCAAAGGGATATAACCTGATAAGCAGTGGCACCGAAAATCACCTAATGCTGATTGACCTCCGCAATAAAAATATTACCGGCAAAAAAGCCCAGGAGACGCTTGATAAGGCTGGTATTACCCTAAATAAAAATGCGGTTCCATTTGATGATAAAAGCCCGTTTGTAACTTCCGGAATGAGGGTAGGAGTACCCGCAATCACAACAAGAGGTATGAAAGAGGAAGATATGAAAGATGTAGTTAATCTGGTTGATAAAGTATTAATGAATGCGGATAATACAAAAATTATTACTTCTGTAAGAAGGGATGTGGCGGATTTAATGAATAAATTTCCCTTGTATCCCGAACTTAATTGAGAAGTCCTGAGGAGAATATGATTGTTGAATGCCGGCAAGCGCTTAAATTTATATTATTAAAATCTTCCTCAACCATTAATACTGTCTCCGTTAAAAACTGCATTATTTTTTACTCTAAAATAAATATATGATACAAAGAGTGCAAACGCTATGGATGCTTTTAGCAGCAATAACTGTTTTCCTTACATTGGAATTTCCTTTCTATGCGGGTACCTTGTTGGCTGATAATAGTTATCATGCTTTACTTGGCACCGAAAATATTTTGTTATTAATTTTTACATCAGCCCTTGGTACAGGAATTTTAATTAATATATTCCTGTATAAAAACAGGAAATTACAAACACGAATTATTATCATTTCTCTTGTGTTGGAATTCCTTATTATTTTTCTTTATATCAGGCAGATTTCAAAATTTTCTTCGGGAAATTTTGTGCTTTGGTCAGCATTACATTTACTAATCATTCTTTTTTTGATTTTTGGCGCAAGAGGAATTTACAGCGATTCAAAGCTTGTTAAAGATAGTAATAGGTTGAGATAATGGCTGAAGCCTAATACCTGATGCCTGACACCCGATACCTATATATACTTCCCCGTGTAGCTTTCCTTAACTTTTTTAAGACCTTCCGGAATACCGGCATAAACGAGGTTGCCGCCCTCATCCCCTGCTTCAGGGCCAAGGTCTATTACCCAATCAGCCGATTTAATAACATCGGTATTGTGCTCTATCACAATAATAGAATGTCCCTGCTCGATAAGTGCATTAAATGAAGAAAGCAATTTTTTAATATCATGAAAATGGAGACCTGTAGTAGGTTCATCGAAAATAAAAAGCAGGTTCCCTTGCCCTTTGCCTTTTCCGAGGAAAGACGCGAGTTTTACACGCTGCGCTTCTCCTCCGCTAAGTGTGTCAGATGACTGGCCAAGTTTTATATATCCCAATCCCACATCACTCAACGGTTGAATTTTCTTAGAAACTTCTTCACCAATATTATTTTTTTTCAATTCTTTTTTCTCGCCACTGAAAAATTCTATGGCTTCATCAACGCTCAGGTCCAGAACTTCAAATATATTTTTACTCTTGAAAGTAACTTCAAGTACTTCCTTCTTAAACCGCTTTCCACTGCATACTTCGCATACAAGGTGCACATCAGCTAAAAATTGCATTTCCACAACCTGTTCACCTTCCCCTTTACATGCATCGCAACGGCCCCCATCTACATTAAAAGAAAAATGTTTAGGCATATACCCCCGCATCTTGCTTAATGGCTGTTTACTAAATAAATCCCTTATTTCGTCATAAGCTTTTATATACGTTACAGGATTACTCCTGGAAGACTTTCCAATGGGGTTTTGGTCAATTAATTCTACCTCGGTAATATAATCCACATCGCCGGTAAGGCCTTTACTTAAACCTGCTTTCTCCACAAATTCACCCTTTAATTTTTTCAAAGAAGGATACAAGATTTGTTTCACAAGCGTTGTTTTTCCGCTTCCACTAACCCCGCTCACAACGCACAACACGTTTAAAGGGAAAACTACATCTATATTCTGCAGGTTATTTTGCCTTGCGCCATGCACGGTTATTGATCTATTCCATTTATGAACATATTTGGGAGGATCAATGGTTAATTGCCCACTTAGATATTTGCCGGTAAGGCTTTCAGGATTCGAAACGATTGATTTGTAATTTCCCTGGGCTATTATTTCCCCACCCAGGTGACTTGCCAATGGACCCATATCAATTATATGCCCTGCCTGGCGCATCATCATTTCATCATGTTCGACCACTATAACTGTATTCCCTAAATCGCGAAGATTTTTTAAAACAGCAATTAACCTTTCCGTATCCCGTGAGTGAAGACCTATGGATGGCTCATCCAGGATATATAATGAATTGGTAAGGTTACTCCCAAGACTTCTGGTAAGTTGTATTCTCTGGCTTTCGCCGCCACTAAGCGAATTGGCAAGCCGGTTCAGTGTAAGGTATCCCAGGCCCACATCTAACAATGTCTGAACCCTGTTGTTGATTTCAATTAATATTCTCTTTGCGATGGTGTGATCATATTCTGATAATTCAATTTCTGCAAACCATTTTTTCAGATCCCTAACGGGCATCTGGCACAACTCACCAATATTATTGTGATTCACCTTTACATACAAAGCTTCCTTCCTCAGGCGATAGCCCTGGCATTCAGGGCAAAGAGTCCTTCCCCTGTACCTGCTTAATAGTACCCTGTACTGGACCTTATACAGGTTTTGTTCTACTTCCTTAAAAAATTCATCTAACCCTGAAAAATATTCATTTCCCGTCCACAAAAGATTATATTGCCCCGTTGTGAGATCAATAATTGGTTTATGAACCGGAAAGTCAAAGCGGTTGGCAACACGAATGAGATTCTCCCGCCATAAGCCTAATTTTTCTCCACGCCAAGGAGCTATTGCATTTTCAAAAACACTGAGCCGCCTGTCGGGAATTACCAGATCAGGGTCTATCCCTAAAACCATTGAAAATCCTCCGCAAACCGGGCACGCTCCGTAAGGATTATTAAATGAAAACAAATTGGGAACCGGTTCTTCAAATTTGATTCCATCCAATTCAAATTTATTTGAAAAATGTACTTTCTCCCCGCTATTAATCTCCAATATCACCTCCCCTTCACCTTCGTAAAACGCAGTTGTAACTGAGTCGGCTATTCGATGTTTATCATCTTCATCAAAATCCTTCACTATAAATCTGTCAATAAGTACATAAGGCGTTTTATGAATAAAAAGCGAAGTCAGATTTTTTTTATCCTGGATATCTTCAATTCTTATTATCTCCCCGTCAACCAACAATCTTGAAAAGCCTTTTTGCATCAATATTTTTAACTCTTCTTTTACATCTCTTCTATGATGCAGCCTAAACGCTACAAGCAGAAATACTTTATCTCCTTTCCTGAGACCATTTATTAAATTTATCACATCATTCACATCATCCTTTTTCACCTCTCTTCCACTAATTGGGGAAATTGTTTTGCTAACCCTGGCAAATAATAAACGCAGGTAGTCATAAATTTCCGTCATGCTGCCAACTGTGGAGCGTGGCGTGCGCGCTATCACTTTTTGTTCAATAGCAATTGCAGGACACAAGCCTTTGATGTAATCTACATCAGGCTTATTCATGCGTGCCATAAACTGCCTGGCATAAGCGCTCAGGCTTTCTGCGTACCTTCTCTGGCCTTCAGCAAATAGCGTGTCGATCGTTAATGAAGATTTACCGGAGCCTGAAACTCCTGTTACTACAATTAATTCATTGCGCGGAATTTCAACATCAATATTCTTTAGATTGTGTACCCTAGCTCCTTTAATATAAATATTATTCTTAGGAGTACTTATCCTTGCAGATTTATTGTTAATCGTAGTTTTACTAGTGTGCATTTTACGGCATGCAAAAATAAGGATTCGTAGTATTACGACTCTTATTAGAGTACTAACACTCTAATTTTAATTTTGCCTGAAAAATTTTAGCAAAATATTTGGAAGTATTCTTTTCTGTTATAATTTAGGCCTTCCAATTATCCAGAAAAAATGAAGAGCCTTCTGCCTTCCGCAATAGATTCCCACATTATTTTCTCTTTAATTGGTTTTGACTTACACTATATCCTAAACCAAAAATCTTAAACAGATTATGAAATCCATGTCCAATTTATCCGACCAACAATTGATCCATCTTTACCTTGATGGCGATGTCGAATCCTTAACTACCCTTGTACTGCGTTACAAAGACAAAATTTACACATCCATTTACCTGCTGGTAAAAGACAAATACCTTGCCGAAGATATTTTTCAGGATGCTTTTATCAGAGTAATTGATACCATAAAGGGTGGCCGTTACACAGATGAAGGAAAATTTTTGCCATGGGTTATGCGCATAGCTCATAACTTATGTGTTGACCATTTCAGAAAAGTTAAGCGCAGCCCTTCCATCAAAACCAGTGACGACAGAGACATTTTTGAAGTCATCAATTTTGCTGAAGCGGGCGCTGATGAAAAAATGATGCAAATGCAAAGCCACGAAAGAGTTAGGAAATTGCTGGAAATGCTCCCTGAAGATCAGCGTGAAGTAATTGTAATGCGTCATTACGCCGATTTAAGTTTTAAAGAGATTGCCAAATTAACTAACTGCAGCATTAATACCGCTCTTGGCAGGATGCGTTATGGGCTTATAAACCTAAGAAAGATGATGGTTGAAAAACAAATCGCTTTATAAGATTTTTTCAACCTTTAATTTAACCTCACTTAATCCTCTTCCAATAATGAAGGGGATTTTTAATTTCCATAATCCCTGTTCTGGAATCTTTTTGGGGAGCCGGCAATTATCATCTGAAAGTAAATTTTTATTTTTCTATTAAACCTTTGGATTTTCTCAGCGTCTCTTCCTGAAGAAATAAAAAATTTATATATGAAAAAATATGTTATTGCATTATCGATATGCCTTTTAGGCGTTTCGTCTTTAACTGAAGCACAGGTTGGTGTATTTATAGGACCAGGGTTTGGATACGGGCCGATGTATGGCGGTGGGTACAGACCATATCCGAGGAGACATCAGAATGAGAATCTTCCCCCTTTTAAACCAACCTTAAATATTTCATTTGGGTATGGATTTCCAAACCTGGATAAAAACGAACTTCCCAGCTTCACAAATCTTTACGTAGGTACAACATCCTCTCAACTCGGGCCAATCACCGGTGCAGTTGATTATAGGTTTTCCCGTAATATGAGTTTGGGCGTTATCGTAACGCATGGGACCATAAGTGCGCCGTATTACAATTATGATAATACATCCAGCCCTGCATTAACAGGATCTTTAAACAACTGGAGCGTAATGCTCGATTTCATCCATTATATACCTGCATCAGATAAGGTAACTCCCTATATCAGAACTGCAATAGGGATAAATAGCTGGCAACAAAGTTATACAGATGGGCAGGGAAATAAGGTTAACCTGGATGGAAGCCCATCGGATTTGGCTTACCAAATTGGTTTAGGTGCAAATTTTTATTTGTATAAAAACACAGGTTTGTTTTTAGAGGCAGGTTATGGAAAATATATTATGCAGGGAGGTATCACTTTCAGATTATAAAGTGCCAAAAAAGCAAATGCTTTAAACCTGGATTTATTTAGTGATAAACTTTTCTTATTGTTCATGGATTTAGGTTCTTTTTGAATGAAATTAATATTTCATCAGAATTGATGACAATATTATGATACACGCTACATTTGCAAATACTAAAAAGAGATGTATTCATTTATCAGAATGAATTTTCTATTAAGAACTTAAATTTGTGATGTGAGCAAAAACCTCAATAAAGTAACCGCAGCAGGGTTACTTATTGCTTTAGGAATTATTTACGGAGATATTGGAACTTCCCCACTCTATGTTTTAAATGCAATTATCAGAGATAAAGTTATATCCGAAGAGCTTATTTTGGGTGGGTTGTCCTGTATCATCTGGACGCTAACCCTGCAAACTACTATTAAGTATGTTACCCTTACCTTAAAAGCGGATAATAAAGGTGAAGGAGGCATTTTCTCCCTTTATGCGTTGGTTCGCCGCCAGAAGAAATGGCTTGTATTTCCAGCAATGATTGGTGGTGCTTCATTGCTGGCAGATGGAATGATTGCTCCTCCAATTTCAGTAACATCAGCTATCGAAGGGTTAAAACAAATTCAGTACTTCAGCGATATTGGTGATAATAATGTTGTTTACATAGTGCTTGCTATTTTGGTGGGGCTCTTTTTTACACAGCAATTCGGTACTGCATCAATTGGCAAAATGTTCGGCCCTATCATGTTTACCTGGTTCTTAATGCTCGCAGTATTAGGTTCTTCACATCTCTTCGATGACCTGTATATTTTTAAGGCATTTAATCCTTACTTCGCGATAAAATTATTGGTGATGTATCCGGGTGGCTTCTGGCTGTTAGGCGCTGTATTTTTATGTACTACTGGTGCCGAAGCCTTGTACAGTGACCTTGGTCATTGCGGGAGAGATAATATCAGAATTTCATGGATTTATGTAAAAGCCGCATTAATACTTAATTATTTGGGACAAGGAGCCTGGCTTCTTCACAATCATTCAGGAAAAATTTTTTCAAAACAATCCATTGATGCCGGTTTCAATCCTTTTTATGGTATAATGCCTGATGGTTTTAAGATCATTGGAATCGTAATTGCCACTGTTGCTGCCGTCATTGCCAGCCAGGCGCTTATCAGCGGCTCTTTTACCCTTATCAGCGAAAGTATGAGATTAAATCTTTGGCCTAAAATGAAAATAAATTATCCTACTGAAGAAAGAGGTCAACTTTATATTCCGGGAATCAATACCTTATTATTTATAGGCTGTTCAGGCATTACCATTTACTTCAGAACTTCTTTCAATATGGAAGCGGCATATGGCCTGGCAATTACTTTGTGCATGTTGGCCACTTCAATACTTTTTACAAATTTTCTTGTTTCGCGAAGAACATCCGGCTTTCTCATCTATCTCTACCTCGTAGTATATCTTACAATAGAGCTGAGCTTTTTATTTGCAAACCTGGATAAATTTCCACATGGAGGATTTGTTACTCTAATTGTTGGCGGCGCTCTTTCTTCAATCATGTTTGTATGGTATAGGGCAAGGAAAATTAAAAACCGGTATGTGGAATTTGTGAGATTGGAACAATACCTTCCAACAATCCAGGAACTCAGTAATGACCTGACAATTCCCAAATATGCTACTCATTTAGCTTATCTTACAAGCGCCAACAATCCTAAAGAAATAGAACATAAAATCATTCATTCTATACTAAACAGGAAGCCTAAACGCGCTGATATTTATTGGTTTGTTCATGTGGATACCCAGGATGACCCCTACACCAGCGACTACACTGTAGAAACTATTATTCCCAATGAAATTATCAGGGTTGAATTCCGGCTTGGATTTCGTATGGAACCAAGGATAAATTTAATGTTCAGGAGGGTTGTTGAAGACCTTGTTGCCAATAAAGAAGTAAATATCACCAGTCGCTATGAGAGCCTGCAGAGAAATAATGTCGTTGGCGATTTTCAGTTTATTGTAATGGAAAAATTTCTTTCGCAGGACAATGATTTACCCTTCATTGAAAAAATAATTATGAAATTATATTTTTGGCTTAAAAGTATCAGTCTCAATGAAGAGAGAGGCTTTGGGCTTGAGCAAAGCAATGTAATTGTTGAAAAATTCCCTCTGATAGTGGCACCAGTTAGCAAGTTAAAATTGGTCCGGATTTTTAATGACGAAAAATAGAAATTGCTTGTAGATAGATGATCTTAATCAGTTAAATGACTAAAGTTTTAATTAAGTTCCAGATCGGATCTGTTCTGCATTCTTCAATTCCATCTTTATATTTATACAATTGCCTACTACCTTCATTTATATCATTTGCGGCTATGCCCTTATTCTTTTTCTCATTTATATAATCCAGGAAAAATTAATATTTAAACCCGAAAAATTAAAACAGGATTTTCTTTATAAATATGATGCCCCATTCAAAGAATTATTTTTCGAGGTGGAAATAGGTGTTAGAATTAATGGCTTGCACTTCCATGTAAAAGACCCCCATGGCCTGATATTGTATTTGCATGGAAATACGAGAAGCATAAAAGGCTGGGCAAAATATGCCAAAGATTTTTCGAGATATCAATATGATGTAGTATTGGTAGACTACCGTGGATTTGGAAAAAGTACCGGGAAGAGGGGCGAAAAAGCAATGATAAAAGATATGCAGTTTATTTATGATTCACTTGCCCTGCAGTATCATGAAAACCAGATTATAATTTATGGGAGAAGCCTTGGAAGCGGGTTTGCGACCAAACTGGCAAGTGACAATTCACCGCGATACTTAATCCTTGACGCTCCGTTTTACAGTTTCAGAAAGGCAGTGCAGCGCTTTTTCCCAATTTTACCTATGAAATATGTGTTACGCTACCATTGGCAAACAAATAAATGGATCATGAAGGTTCATTGCCACACTTATATTATTCACGGAACAAAAGATTGGGTAATCCCAATAAAACAAAGTGAGCAACTCAGGAAATTAAATCCAAATAAAATTACCTTGATCCGGATAGAGGGAGGCGGGCATAATAATTTAAATTCGTTTCCGGAATATCACAATTTCATAAGGGACATCTTAGCTCCTTAAACTTTATATTTTTAAATTTTTCATAAAATCAATTGAATAAAAAAGCATTTACAAAAAATAAATTATCATTGAAAAGCAGGTTTGGGGAAAAATTAGAAAAATAAATCAGGAGAAAAATAATATATGATCATTGCTTATTCTGCAACCGCAATTGTTTTGCATAACCTGCAAAAAAAATTCATCTTCAGGCCTAAACCACTTCCCCAGGATTATGAATATAATTTCAAATTTCCATTTAGGGAGATCAACATTTCCCTGAATAAAACTGATAATCTTAATCTCGTTCAGTTTTTCCCCGAAAATAAATTGGCGAATGGAGTTGTTTTATATTTTCATGGCAACCGCGATAATATTAACCGCTATGCGAAACACGCCGTAAATTTTACAAAAAATGGTTATGAAGTTTGGATGGCCGATTACCCCGGGTATGGAAAGACAACCGGTAAACAAACAGAAGAAAATTTTTATTCCCAGGCGATGGAAATTTTTAAACTCGCGACTTCAAAATACAGCAGTGAAAGTATCATTATTTATGGAATGTCTTTGGGCTCAGGCATTGCTTCCTACCTCGCATCAAAAAAATCATGCAAACGACTTATTTTGGAAACTCCCTATTTCAGCATGCCGGATTTATTAAATAGTCTTGTACCCATCATTCCGGTTAGCGTAGCATCTCATTTTAAATTTCCTACAGGAGAATATTGCAAGGAGATTCATGCACCGATTACAATTTTTCATGGCAGGAAAGACCGTGTCATTCCTTACCGGTGTGCAGCGAAGCTCAATGATGTACTGAAAGCTGGCGATGAATTTATTACTATTAGCCAAGGTGCCCACAACAATCTTTCTAACTTCCGGCAATATCATGAAAAGCTGGACTCTATACTCTCTGCCTGAAATTCAACTTACCCTGAAAGCAACGAAATAATAATTATTAGCAGCGGCTATCAATTCAAAATCTAAATAAAAAGAATTGACAAAATTCTGGTAAGCCATAAATTCATGGGTTGGCACCGCAAATTCATCAAAGAAAATAATATCGTCTTTTTTGAGAAAAGGTGCCAGGCTGGAAAGTACAAACAGAGTTGATGTGTACAAATCAGCGTCGAGCATCACAACATTTTTCCGGGTATTATCATAACTCTTCAAAAATGAAGGAAGTGTTTGCTGAAACAACCCTGTGTAAAACTTCCCTCTTTCATCTCTTATGGAAGGAATACTATCAATATTACTGAATGTTCCTTTCTTGTAGGGGCCAAAATTTTCCGGAAGCCCGGTGAAAGTATCGAAGCCGTAAAAACGCGATTCAGGATGACTATTTTGCGTCATCCACCAATTGAAAGAATGACCATCAGCTACTCCAAATTCAAGATAACTAATTGCATTTGTAAGCCCTTCTTTTTCTATCACATGATGATAAAGGTCAAATCTTTTTGTATAATCCCACTTTGAAGGGAAATCGTTGAATGTAATATTTTTATGCGTACTTATCCATTTTGAAAGCCTTGTCATCCATAACTGCTGCTGCCATATTCCTGTTTCCCAGGAAAACAATACATGAAGTTTTAATCTGATGAAAGTCAATTTGAGGAAACGGATGATTGTAAGTTTCATGAAGTAATTTTACCTTTCTATTTTTCTTTTAATAATACCTCCGATGAAGAAATTACCAATTCATATTTGCAGCCGATTTTTAAAGCATAATTTTCTTTACTATGACTCACGGGAAAATTAAAACACACCGGGTAGTCATAATCCTTAACGATATCTTTAATAACTTCTTCGACTGACTGGCCAAAAGGTATCGCTGTATCTTTCATTTCAGTAAATTTTCCCACAATCAAACCCTTAAGATTAGACAGTTTTCCGCTGCGCTTTAACTGATGCATTATCCTGTCGACATTATAAATATATTCTCCAACATCTTCAATAAATAAAATTTTATTCTTTGTTTTTATATCAGATGAGGTGCCAACCCCATGAGCAAGCAGCGAAAGATTTCCGCCAACTAAAATACCGGAATCATCTCCGTTTCTGTTTAACTCATTGCCTGGAACTGCATAGTTTGCTTTTCTACCCAGTAAAGCCTGGTGCATACTTAATATATATTGATTTCCTGATTCCCCGTCATTAAACGCTGCTGCCATTGGCGCGTGTAACGAAGCAATCTTATATTGGGAAAGCAGGTGGCATTGCAAAATAGTTATGTCGCTAAATCCAATTATCCATTTGGGATTCTTCATGAATTTTTTAAAATCCAACTGTTCAATAATCCTGCTTAAACCATAACCGCCTCTTGCACAAAAGATCGCCTTGATACTTTTGTTATCCATCAATTTCTGAAGGTCGTGTAACCTTTCATCGTCTGTTCCTGAAAAATAATTGAACTGATTTCCGAGGGTCCTTCCTTTCACTATCTTAAATCCCCAACCTGACAAGGTTTCGATCGCCGTCGCTGCCTTTTCATATGGCATATAACCTGAGGGGCATAGTATCCCAATTGTATCGCCGGGCTTCAGATATGGCGGTATAGTGATCAATGATCCGATTTATTAAGTTGTGACATAAATCAATTTATTTTCAAATTCCGGATAGATAATCTTGGGAACTTGTTAACCCGCTTATAATTCGTGCAGATAAACAGTGTTATCCGAAATATTTATTTCATGGACAAGCCCACACTTTAAAGCATAGTTTTCCTTTTGATGGCCCACCGGAAAATTAAAACACACCGGGTAATTGTATTTTTTAACCTTCTCAAGCACTATTTCATAAATAGTTTTTCCAAAATCTTCCCCGGGATCATCTGGTTTAATGTTATTGAATCCCCCAAGGACTAATGCCTTCAGTTTATCCAATTTCCCGCTTCTTTTTATGTTCCACATCATTCTGTCGATATTGTATAAATATTCTTCCGTTTCTTCTATAAATAGGATTTTACCTGAAGTTTCGAGATCAGATTTGCTGGCTGAAAGATTCTCCAGGATTGATAAATTACCCCCAACCAAAATTCCTCTTGCTTTTCCTTTTCGGTTATTTTCATCAATTGGTACCTCATAATGCATCTTCCTGCCTGTCAAGCACATTCTTATTGAATCAATGGATTCAATTTGTGTTGGCTCCGCAGTATTCCAGTCAGCTGGAAAACTGTTGCACATCTTTGAATGAATGGTGGGTATCCCGAAATTCCTGTTAATATGTGAATGGAAAACTGTAGCATCGCTGAAACCGATAATCCATTTAGGTTTAGCCGAAAATTTTTCAAAATGAATTTTATCTATAATTCTTACAGCTCCGTAACCGCCTCTGCCCAACATTATCGCTTTAATAGAAGGATCATCAATCATAATTTGAAAATCCTTTGCCCTGTCTTCATCATTACCTGAAAATGTAAAATTCCTGCTACCAACTGTAGAACCTAATCGAATATTGAAGCCCCATTCTTTTATTTTATCTACTGCCGGCTGGGTATCTTCTAAAGTAAGGTAACCCGAAGGGCAAGTGATCCCTATCGTATCTCCTGGTTCCAGGAAGGGGGGTATTTTACGTGAAATTTCCTTGTCAAATTTTTCAACAATACTTTTATTTCCAATCTTTTCTTTTGCTATCGCCGAAATAGAGAAGGTGAGCGGAATTATTGATGAAAGAAAATTTTTTCGATTCATACATTATTTAATCAAAAACCCAATCCTGCCTTCAAGGCCCTGGAATATTTAATTAAGTCAAATTTATAATAAAAAGGCGCTTTATGCGATACACCCTTTTTTGTTTCCTTTAATTTGACCAAAATACCCGTGCTCGATATTTTTCTTTGAAAATTTCTCCGGTCTAATTTTTTATTCAATATCGTTTCATATAATTTTCGTAATTCAGGCATCGTAAATTTTTTGCCAAGCAAATTGAAACCAACCGGCTGGGAGTTCAATTGTAATCTTAAATTTTTTAAGGCCATTTCAAAAATATACTTGTGGTCAAGAATCATTTCAGGCACTTCATTAACTTTAAACCATTCACAGGCATCTGAAATATTGTCCGCAATTGGTTTCACCCTGGTAAAATCAACCAGAGCAGAATACCCAACTGAAACAAACCTTTCAAACATCCAGCTTTTTTCTCCCTTAAAACCAATATTCCTGAGAAATTGCTGGTTTATCTTTTTTGTAGATCTCTCCGGATCGCTAAAAGTATAAAACTGCTGAAGGTAAATCTTATCCAGCCCAGTCCTGTATTTCAGTATGCGTTTAGCCGAATCATCCAGATGTTCATCTTTCAGAATAAACCCACCAGGCAACGCCCATTTTCCTGCATATTTGGCTTTTAACAATAAGACTTTTAATTCATTATCGTGAAATCCAAATATTACACAATCTACTGAAATATGCCGAAGGTACTTTTCATGTCCATGAAAATAATGATCCCTTAGTTCCTTTTCATATGCCATTTAAATAAAGAAATTGATATCTGAAATAATAAAAAATAAAGATATATAAAATAAAAACCGCACGAATAAGAAATAATTTCTACATTGTGTCATAATAACGCAATGAAAAAAAATTAAATTTTAAATTATGAAAAAAACGATTGGTTGTATACTTGGAGTATTATTGGTCTTTTCCCTTTCTGCGCAAATTGGAAACTCAGCAAAAGCTAAAGAGATCGTTAGCAAATTGACACTCGAAGAGAAGGCTGACCTCGTAGTAGGAAAAGGAATGAAAATTCCCGGAATGAATTCTCAATCAGGTCCAGTTGTGGGTAAAACAGAAGACAAAGTTCCGGGTGCGGCAGGAACCACCCATGAATTTCCAAGGTTAGGAATTCCTTCAATGGTTCTGTCTGACGGGCCTGCAGGATTAAGAATTAATCCGATCCGCAATGGTGATAGCTCAAAAACATTTTATGCCACCGCCTGGCCTGTGGCAACTTTACTGGCCTCAACCTGGGATACAGGAATGGTAAAAAAAATGGGTACTTACTTTGGGAATGAGATCCATGATTATGAAGTTGACATTATTTTAGGGCCCGCCATGAATATTCAACGGAACCCGTTGGGAGGAAGAAATTTTGAATACTTTTCAGAAGATCCTGTTGTTGCTGGCTTTATGGCTTCAGCCCTGGTAAACGGAATTCAATCGACCGGAGTTGGAACATCTATCAAACATTTTGTTGCCAACAACCAGGAAACCAACAGAAATACTGTAAACACTATTGTAAGCGAAAGAGCTTTAAGAGAAATATATTTAAAAGGATTTGAAATTGCCGTAAAAAAATCAAACCCCTGGACAGTAATGAGTTCTTATAATTTATTAAACGGTACATATACCTCCCAGGAATATGATTTGCTAACAACTATCCTAAGAAAAGAATGGGGCTTTAAGGGTTTGGTAATGACTGATTGGTTTGGAGGAAAGGACCCTGTAGCACAGATGAAAGCAGGAAATGATTTACTGATGCCTGGAACCCCCAGCCAGACAAAGGCTATTATTGAAGCTGTAAAAAACGGTACCCTGGATCAAAAAGTGCTGGATGAAAATTGCGAAAGAATTTTGAATATTATATTTGAATCCCCGGCCTACAAAAATTATAAATTTTCTAATAAGCCGGACCTTCGAAAGCATGAGGAGATTTCAAAAATAGTTGCAGAAGATGGAATGGTTTTATTAAAAGATAATAATCACGCACTTCCTTTCTCCAAAAATGTTCATTCCATTGCATTATTCGGAATTAACGGCTACGAATTAATAGCAGGTGGCACCGGCAGTGGGGATGTCAATAAAGCTTATACTATTTCACTTGCACAAGGGTTGGCCAATGCAGGTTATAATGTCGCAAATCAGGTTAAAAATGTTTATACAAATTATATAAACGAAGAGCAAGCAAAGCATCCGAAGAAAAGTTTTTTTGCAGAGTTTATGAATCCGACTCCACCCGTAAAAGAATATGTTGCAGATGAAGCTTTTCTTAACAGTGCAGCGGAAAATGATGATATCGCTGCTATTTCTATTGGGAGAAATGCCGGTGAAGGCAGAGACAGAAAAATAGAAGATGATTTTAATTTATCAGATACAGAAAGGGCCCTAATTGAGGGAGTCACCAAAGCATTTCATTCAAAAAACAAAAAGGTTGTAGTAGTATTGAATATCGGTGGTGTAATCGAAGTAGCAAGTTGGAGGGAAACTCCTGATGCCATTTTACTTGCCTGGCAGCCCGGCCTTGAAGGAGGTAATGCAATGGCAGATCTGTTAAGTGGTAAAATCAATCCATCCGGCAAACTGGCTATTACATTCCCTGAGAAATATGAAAATGTCCCCTCAGCAAAAAATTTCCCGGGAAAAGAATTTCCTGAACAAGCTACAACTGGCAACTTTGGAATGAAACAAATACCTGCTGAGGTTACTTATGATGAAGGGATATATGTGGGATATAGGTATTACAATACCTACAAAGTAAAACCGGCTTATGAATTTGGATATGGTTTGAGCTATACCAATTTTTCTTACAGCAATCTTAAGTTGAGTGCTTCTAAATTTAATGGTAACCTTACCGTTTCCTTTGCAATTACAAATACCGGTAATGTAGCAGGTAAGGAAGTGGCCCAATTATACATTAGCGCCCCTTCAGGAAATTTAGACAAACCTGCAGAAGAGTTAAAGAACTTTGCTAAAACTGGTTTATTAAAGCCCGGCCAAAGCATGACTATTCAATTCAATATTAAGGCTTCGGACCTTGCCTCTTTCGATACAAAAAGAGTTTCATGGCTTGTAGATGCAGGAAAATATATGGTGAAAATCGGAGCATCCTCTGAGAACATTAAATTAAGTGCAGCCTTTTCTGTTCCAAAGGAAATAGTAGTGGAAAAAGATCACAATGCATTGGCGCCACAGGTAGAAATAAATGAGTTTACAGGAAAGTAATTCGATTTACTTAAGCTTTTTCATGAATAGATAAATCCTTTTCCCACTAAGGCAAAATACACCAAGAAATCAGCTTTGAGCCCTTTGTGAATTCCTTAGATGGATTATTATATTAAGAAACTCCATCCTTCGGAGTTTTTTGTTTGTCTGGGCTTTGGTCTCCTTTAGATGTTTGTGCCACCTCCTATCGCCTCAATTTGAATTTCGCCAGATCTCATTTTAGTAGCAATTATTATTGGTACCTTTGTTATCATGAAAGCAAAACTTAATCTTAACGCTGTCTTCGAAGAATGTGTTGAAGGCGGTTACATTACATAATATAATGAAGAATTACCTGGGGTAAATTCACAAGGCGAAACACTTGATGAATCTAATGCAAATCATTTGGAAGAGCTGGATTTAATTATGGAAACTCAACGGGATCTGTCAAAGAAGGAACTTGGTAATAAAAAGGTTATTAAAGAACCCCTGCAATTGGCTTCATGAAAATATAAGCTTTTCTAAAGCACCTTCAGAAGCAAAATTGTCCGCAAATACGGGAAGGCGGGAATCATACAATCTTTCAAAATCAGTTTAACAAGAAAATTTCTTCCGTTCCCCATCACAAAGAAGTTAAAAATAATCTCGTGGGAAAAATTTGCAAGGATCCGGAAATCCCCACACCTTAAAATTTTCAATAAAAGTTAACCCTTGGAATTTAGATTAAAAGGTTCCTTCAGATTGAATTTTCCTTGCTTGGCTATTGAACCCTTTGCGGTATTTTTGCAATCCGAAAAATTTGAAAATACGAATAGGAATTATGAAGGAATTTAAGAGATATTTAATTACAGCAGCGCTGCCTTATGCTAACGGGCCAACTCATATCGGCCATCTCGCAGGATGCTATCTTCCTGCAGATATTTATGTACGTTACCTTAGGGCTAAGAAACAGGATGTAAAATTTGTATGCGGAAGCGATGAACACGGTGTTCCCATTACCATACGAGCAATGAAGGAAAATATTACTCCACAGCAGGTAGTTGATAAATATCATAAAATCATAAAGGAAAGTTTTGAAGAAATGGGTATTTCATTTGATATCTATTCGCGCACATCCAATCCAATCCATCACAAAACTGCTTCCGACTTTTTTTTGAATCTTTATAATGAAGGCCTTTTTGAAGAAAAAGAAACTGAACAATATTATGATGAAGAAAGGCAAACATTCCTGGCAGACAGGTACATAACCGGCACCTGCCCGGTTTGCGGAAACACCAATGCCTATGGAGACCAATGCGAGAAATGCGGTTCTTCATTAAGCCCTGAACAATTAATAAACCCCCGAAGTACCTTAAGCGATGCTGTTCCGGTAAAGAGGAAGACAAAACATTGGTATTTTCCTTTGCAGGATTATGAAGCCTTTTTACGCAAATGGATACTCGATGATCATAAGGAATGGAGAAATAATGTGTACGGCCAATGCAAGAGCTGGCTCGATAAAGGTTTGCAGTCAAGGGCTATGACCCGTGACAGTAACTGGGGGGTAAAGGTGCCTTTAGCCGGGGCAGAGGGCAAGGTATTATATGTTTGGTTCGATGCACCGATAGGATACATTTCAGCAACTAAGGAGTTGCTGGAAAACTGGGAAGATTACTGGTACAGAGAAGATACCAAACTGGTTCATTTTATTGGAAAAGATAATATTGTTTTTCATTGTATTATTTTTCCGGCGATGTTAAAAGCGCATGGCAATTTCGTATTGCCTGATAATGTACCTGCTAATGAATTTTTAAATATTGAAGGTCAAAAGGTTTCTACTAGCCGCAATTGGGCAGTTTGGGTAGATGAATACCTGGAAGATTTCCCCCGACAGCAGGACGTCCTCCGCTATGTACTTTGCGCCAATGCTCCGGAAACCAAGGATAATGATTTTACCTGGAAAGATTTCCAGGACAGAAATAACAGTGAACTGGTGGCAATTTTCGGGAATTTTGTTAACCGCACTTTTGTGCTGATGCATAAATTATGTGGCGGAAAAGTTCCCCGGTTGCATGAAGAAATTTTGGATGAAACTGACAAGACGCTGGCTGAAGAAATAAAAAATTCAAAAATTACCATTCAAAATTCGCTCGAAGAATTTAAATTCAGAGATGCATTGTTTGAAGTGATAGACCTGGCAAGGAAAGGAAATAAATACATGCAGGATAAGCAACCCTGGATCGTTGCCCGGCAAACAGGCGATGATGGTAAACCAACTGAAGTTGCTCAGAAATCTATTGACAATTGTCTTCATATTTGCTTGCAGCTTTGTGCCAACCTTGCGATTTTCATCAATCCCTTTTTACCATTTACTGCAAAGAAGATGATATACATGATGAAGGTGAAAGACAAAATGCTTGAATGGGAAAATGGAGGGAAAATTAAATTGCTGAGTGTTGGTTATAGTTTGAGAGCGCCCGAATTATTATTCAGAAAAATCGAAGATTTAGAAATTAATTTACAGATTGAAAAATTAAGAAAGGGATCCATAGCAAAAGTAACCATGGATCAACCGGCGATAAATAGCAATAATCAAAAAGGTAAAATGGAAGAACCTAATCCTGCTATGCAACCCGGAAATAAACCAACCATTCAATTTGATGATTTTTCAAAAATAGATCTGAAAGTTGGAACCATTCTTTCTGCAGAAAAAGTGGAGAAGGCGGATAAGCTTTTAAAGCTGGAAATGGATCTCGGCTTTGAAAAGAGAACTATTGTTTCCGGAATAGCTTTACATTTTAAACCTGAAGAAATAACAGGAAAACAAGTGGTAGTAGTCGCCAATCTTGCTCCCAGGAAAATGAGAGGTATTGAAAGTAATGGAATGATTTTAATGGCAGAAGACAAGGAAGGAAAATTGCATTTCGTTAGTCCCAGTGACGTAATTAATCCGGGAGCACCTGTTACGTAATTTATTATCAAAAAATATTTTTTATGAATCAAAACATTGGTTTTATTGGCTTAGGCAGCCTTGGTGCTCCAATTGCCATGAATTTACTGGACAGTGGACATGTGCTGCACGTGTATAACCGCACTGCTTCAAAAGCCAAAAGCTTTGGCGATAAGGGAGCAAAAGTAGCTGAAAGTATTGCAGAGCTTGCCCGGGAATGCTCAATAGTCTTCACTATCGTGTCAGATGATGCGGCATTAAAAAGTGTTTGTGGAGGGGAAAATGGTTTATTAAATAACCTGCAAAAAGGCAGTCTGCATATTTCCATGAGTACCATATTGCCTGGAACTGCTGAAGAACTTTCATTGCTCCATGAAAAAAACGGTTTTCATTACCTCGCCTCTCCCGTTTTTGGAAGGCCGGAAGCAGCGAGGGTAAAAAAATTAAACTTTGTGGTAAGCGGATATGAAGGAAGCCGAAAGCTGGCAGAACCACTCTTGAAAGAGGCAGGTGGAATGAATGTTTTTGATTTTGGAGATTCGATTACCGGAGCAAATACTGTAAAACTATGTGGCAATTTCTTAATTGCATCTGCCCTTGAAGCTATTGGTGAAAGTATTAACCTTGCCCAAAAAAGTGGCGTTGATCCCAAAAAAATGTGGAATATGCTGTCCCAAACTTTATTCAATACGCCCGTATACCAGAATTACAGCAATATTATTTTGCAACAAAAATTTGAACCCGCAGCCTTCACTATGAAACTGGGGTTAAAAGATATGAACCTGGTACTTCAGCAGGCTTCATTGGCCAATCAATCCATGCCGTTGGCTGAATTAATTCAAAAAAACATGAAGCAAATAGTAGACAGCGGAAAGCCTGAAATAGATTGGAGCGCTGTCGCTACTGCCGGAAAATCCAATTAATTATTATTAAAAGTTTAATCAAAAACATTAACCTTTATATTATTTCCTCATTTGAATCACGTCAGGGAATTTCCCTAATTTCACATTCAATAGTTGTTTAACTAACTAATTTGAGTTATATGCACAAAAGAATTATTAAAAAAATAGCGGTATTAGGAAGTGGAGTTATGGGAAGCCGCATTGCCTGCCACTTTGCAGGTATTGGTTTACAGGTTTTATTATTAGATATCCCTAACCCGTCTGGTTCGCCTGACAGCGGTGGGAAAAAAGCCGACCGTAATAAAATAGTCAATGATGCATTAGCTACAGCAATTAAATCAAATCCGTCACCGGTCTTTACCAAAGAGGCTGTAAAAAATATTACTACAGGTAATTTTGAGGATAACATGAAAGATATTGCCAATTGCGACTGGACAATAGAGGTAGTTGTAGAAAGACTGGATATTAAAAAACAGGTTTTTGACCAGGTAGAAAAATACCGGAAACCCGGAACCCTTATTACTTCCAATACATCCGGTATTCCCATTCACCTGATGGCTGAAGGAAGGAGCGATGATTTTAAAAAACATTTTTGCGGAACCCACTTTTTTAATCCCCCGAGATACCTGAGGCTACTCGAAATAATTCCAACTCCTTTTACTGATAAGGAAGTCATTGATTTCCTCATGCACTACGGAGATTTGTACCTGGGAAAAACTACAGTTTTATGTAAGGATACGCCTGCATTTATAGCCAATCGTATCGGTGTATTCAGCATCATGTCCATATTTCATATTATGCATAAACTGGAATTAAATATTGATGACATTGATGCACTCACCGGACCTATAATAGGCCGTCCCAAATCGGCCACTTTCAGAACGGCAGACGTGGTGGGAATTGATACTTTGGTAAAAGTTGCTATGGGTGTAAAAGATAATTGTACCGGTGATGAGGCAAAAGCCATTTTTGAAATTCCTTCGTGGTTGCAAAAAATGGTAGATAACAAATGGCTCGGCGATAAAACCGGGCAAGGCTTTTTTAAGAAAACAAAAGGCGCTGACGGCGCCAAAGAAATACTGACACTGAACTTAAAAACCTTTGAATACGGGCCAAGGATAAAACCCAAATTTGCCACTATTGAGGCAGCAAAACCGATAGATGATCTAAAGCAAAAATTACAGGTTTTATCCGCAGGAAAAGATAAAGCAGGTGAATTTTACCGGGCTTTTCATTACAGTCTTTTCTCCTATATTTCCAGCCGTATCCCGGAAATCAGTGATGAAATTTATCGCCTTGATGACGCCATGAAATCCGGCTTTGGCTGGGAAATCGGCGCTTTTGAAACCTGGGATATACTGGGCGTTAAGAATATTGTATCTGCTATGAAGGAAGCCGGTTATTCGGTAGCATCATGGGTGCAGGAATTTATAGATGCAGGTAATACTTCCTTTTATAAAATTGAAGATGGAAAGCATTTATACTATGACGTAAGCACTAAAAAATATCTTCCTTTGCCAGGCGGCGAATCTTTCATTATTTTAAGTGACCTAAAGGAAAAGTCCGTTTGGAAAAACAGCGCCTGCAATTTATATGATCTGGGTGATGATGTGGTTGGGCTGCAGTGGAATACCAAAATGGGGAGCATTGGAAGCGAAGTATTAGAAGCAATAAATAAATCAATTTCCATATCGGAAGAAAAATACAAAGGATTGGTAATAGCCAATGAAGGACCACAGTTCAGTGCTGGCGCTAATGTCGGTATGATTTTTATGTACGCTGCAGAACAGGAATATGATGAACTGGATCTTGCCGTTCGTATGTTTCAAAATACGATGATGAGAGTGAGGTACTCGGCCATACCGGTTGTAGTGGCCCCACACGGACTGGCACTTGGCGGAGCATGCGAAATGAGCCTTCATAGCGATAAAATACAGGCGGCGGCTGAAACTTATATCGGACTTGTAGAACTCGGAGTTGGCCTCATACCGGGCGGCGGCGGAACAAAGGAATTTGCCTTGCGGGCAGCTGATGAAATGCACCCTAATGAGCCGGAAACGATTACGCTGCAAAGCCGCTTTTTAACCATAGGGGCCGCCAAAGTATCTACATCAGCATTTGAAGGATATGAATTAGGCATCCTTCGTAAAGGAATAGACGAAGTAAGTTTGAATCAATCAAGAAGAATAGCAGATGCCAAACATAGTGTAATTAAAATATATGATGAAGGATACACTATGCCGGTTCAACGAACAGATATTAAAGTTTTGGGGCGCTCCGTTTTAGGGACGCTTTATGCAGGAATTAATGGAATGTTCCATGGAAATTATATTAGTGAGCATGATGTAAAAATTGCAAAAAAGCTTGCTTATGTAATGTGCGGCGGCGATTTGAGTGAACCAACACTGGTAAATGAACAATACCTGCTGAACCTTGAAAGGGAAGCTTTTTTAAGCCTTTGCGGCGAAAAGAAAACACTGGAAAGATTACAAAGCGTTTTAAAAACCGGCAGGCCTGTTAGAAATTAATAAGTTGGGTGAAGTTGAATTAATTCTTTCTGACAATCTTTTGGTAATTCATTCAATGATCTATTTTTATGGAAATGCTGCTGATCCAAATATCAGCTTGCAGGCTACAAAAAATATTGAAGATCATTGGAACGAGCCTTCAGGAAAGGCTTTGGTAAAAGGAAAAATTTTCGCTGTTATTTTTGATATCCGTGGAACTTATATAAACCCGTTAAGACCTGAAATAATTTTCGAAAATACCAATCCGCGAAATAATTTTTTTCGAATTGAAGAATATGCCCAAGGCAATATATCCTTTGTGGATGGATTAGGCTCTAATACTGGCTATTTCAAACTGGAAAACCTGCTCAATAATTCTACCACTGCGGCCCATGAATATGGCCACACACTCGGTTTAGATCACCCGGATAATTTGGATATCCGAGGTTATGGACAGCCTGGAATTATGTACCCGCGGGGCACTTTGGTAGATCCGGGATTTCAATATGATCCAAAAGTACCCGCAGGCTTAACCGGTGGAACCATGAATCCGTTTACAAGGAAGGTTTACCAGCAGGATATTGATCTTCTCAAATTGGGCAAGCTACGTTATAATAAGAAAGGATTTGCCATTTTAGGAAAATTTTCCAGTATCTGGCACGATGAACAAGGCCCCTGATTGCCATTCAACATAATCGCATTGCATTTTATTTTATCGTTCCTGTATATTGCACATAATTTAATAATTTGATATGCCTATACTTTCAGTAGAAAATCTATCCAAATCATATGGCAGAATCCAGGCATTAAAAAATGTCAGTTTCTCTGTACCTGAGGGCGCTGTCTATGGGATCTTAGGACCTAATGGAAGCGGCAAAACAACCTTGCTTGGAACGATAATGGATATTCTTAAGCCGACTTCAGGAAGGTATAAGCTTTTCGATCAAGATCCATCCGAAATACACCGAAGAAAAATCGGCACACTTTTAGAAACTCCGAATTTTTACCATTATTTATCCGGGTTCAAAAATCTTGAAATTGCTGCTGCAATAAAACAACATGGAAAGGAAGATATTCCAAAAGTTCTTGAAATGGTTGATCTCACCAGGAGAAAGGATTCGAAATTCAGCACTTACTCCCTCGGGATGAAACAACGACTTGCCATTGCATCCTGCTTATTGGGTAATCCGGGAGTATTGGTTTTTGATGAACCGACTAATGGCCTGGATCCGGTAGGCATTGCGGAAATTAGAAATTTAATGAAAGATTTATACCATGAAGGCAAAACGATTATAATGGCAAGTCATTTATTGGACGAGGTTGAAAAAGTATGCACACATGTCGCCATATTAAGAAAAGGCGAACTAATTGCCTCGGGAAATGTGAATGAAATACTTTCAAATGAAGACATGGTGGAAGTCGGGGCAAAAGATGAATCAAGGCTAATGGAAGTCCTGCAGGGCATTCCAAAAATTTCGCGGGTGTCAAAAGAAGGAGGAATGATTAAGATATTCTTCCCGGTAGGAACCGCCGATCTGGAATCGGTCAACAATTTTTGCTTCAATCAGGGAATAATCTTAAATCATTTATTACTTAAAAAGAAAAGCCTTGAAGCAAGGTTTTTTGAACTTACCAATAATTAATCTGCCATGATAAACCTATTAAAAATTGAATGGCTGAAAGTAAAAAATTATAAAGCTTTCTGGGTATTTACAATCCTTTATTTATTTGCCATCCTGGGCATCAACTACACCGGGTATTATGTAAATGAATTAACGATTCAAAATGTTCCCCAGACTCAAATTCTTCTTGGCACTCCTTATGCATTTCCAAAAGTTTGGCAAACAGTGGGCTGGATGAGCAGCTGGCTTTTATATTTCCCCGGTATTCTTTTTATTATGCTATTAACTAATGAATTTAATTTTAAAACCCACAGGCAGAATATTATTGACGGGTGGACCCGAATGCAGTTTGTTTCAGTAAAATTTGTTTTTGCAATTTTGTTTTCTGTAATTGCTACATTTTTTAATTTCCTGGTAGCCTTGCTGTTCGGCTCACTTACTACCGGATCTACATTTTCCTTCCAGGGAATGGAAAACGTGGGTTATATTTTTATTCAAACGGTGGCGTATATAACTTTTGCAATGTTCCTGGCAATTCTTTTTAGAAGAAGCGGAGCAGCAGTTGCTGTTTTCTTTTTATATGGCCTAATTTTCGAATGGTTGATAACGGTGCTGATCAATTTTAAATTTGATCTTACACCGCTTGGATATTTTTTACCGCTGCAGGTAACAGACGTAATGTTACCAATACCATTTGGCAAGACGGTAATTTATAAAGATGCTCCTGATCAATATATTCTTGTGCTGGCAAGCCTGCTTTATATAGGCAGCTATTTTTTCTTTGCAGTGAAGAAGTTTACAAAAGATGATTTGTAAAAAGAATTATTATTTACCCATGTCATCGGATTTTTTTCCGGCGCCCTGACGGGTAACAAGGTCATCTATGGCTGATTCAACAGAGGGGAAAAGGAAAGTAAACCCTGCAGATTTAATTTTTTTATTGCTCACGGTAGCACTTTTTAGAATTTCAATGCTTCTTTTCCCCAAAATTAATTTTAGAAAAAAAACAGGAATATGTATCGGGATGTAAAATTTATTCCGGATTTTATCCGCTGTTTCTACCATCAATTTTTTCTGTGAAACCGGTTCAGGAGCAACAGCATTGTACACACCTTTTAATTCAGTATTTTCAAGTGCTTCAATGTACATGCGGCATAAATCATCTATATGTATCCAGCTTATCACTTGTTTACCATCCCCCATAATTCCGGCAATTCCAAATTTCAAAGGTTTCTTAAATTCTTTAAACGTTCCGCCCTCATTGCTTAAAACAATACCAGTACGGAACTTAACAACCCTGATATTTAATTCAGCTGTATGGTCCACGCTGTTTTCCCATTTAAGACAGGTTTCACCGAGAAAACCTTTATCTGCCGGATCTGTTTCATAGAAGCCTTCTTTATGAATAAGAGGGTTCGCATCAGCGCCATACCAACCTATGGCAGATGCAGTTGCAAATGCTTTTACCCGGTTAGGGTGGTCTTTTAGATTTTTTATTAATAATGTACTTGATTTTGTCCGGCTGCTTAATATCTCCTCTTTATAACTATTTGTCCATTTCTTGTCCATCACACCGGCTCCGGCCAAATGGATGATATAATCAATTTTCTGCAAAACGGATGAATCCATTTGCTGCTTTTCGATATCCCACAAACTATACGAAATTTTCGGATTGCCTTGAATATTATTTCTATTTCTCGATAATATAATCACCTCGAAGTTCCGCTCAATTAAATGGCTTGTTAATTTTTTCCCGATGAGTCCGGTCCCACCGGAAATTAGAACTACAGGCATAATTTTATCGTAAATTAGTAATTGTCAAAAGTAGATTATTTCAATATATCGATCAGGTTGAAACAATTATTTACTTTTATTTTTATAAATAATTATATGAAGAACATTTATATCTTATTAAGCCTGTGTTTTTTTTCTATCCGGGTATGGTCGCAACAGATAAAGTACAGCCAACCGGAGTCTGAAGATATGCGAACGCTAGATTTTGAAATCATCGGGAAAGTGAGCGGTAATTATTTAGTGTATAAAAATTTGAGAAGTAAGGATGAAGTAAGCGTTTATGATGATGATATGAATCTTAAGGAAAATTTTGATCTTGATTTTATTCCTGGCAAAACTATTAATACAGAATTCATTGCTTACCCTGATTTTTTTTATGTTATCTACCAGTTTCAAAAAAGAAATATTCTGTATTGTATGGCAGCGGCCCTCGACGGAAATGGAAAGGTCGTCAGGAAGCCATTTGACCTTGATACTACAAACATCAGTTACTTTTCGAACAACAAGATCTATGGGGTTATAAACAGCGAGGATAAATCAAAGATATTGGTTTATAAGATTCAGAAAAAAAATGATGAATATAGTTTTACCACCTCGCTTTTTAATGTTGGCTTACAGCTTATCCATAAATCAAGAACGGAAACTTCTTTCCAGGATAATAAAGATGTTTTTAGTGATTTTTTTGTTGACAATGAAGGCAATTTTGTTTTTACAAAAGGAACCAGGATCAATTCGAGAGATTATCAGCAGCAATTAATGTTGGTAACCAAAAGACCACTTGCTGATACCTTCAGTATCTATGAATTCAACTTATCCGGAAATTTTCTGGATGAATTAAAATTGAAAATAGATAACCTGAATAAACAATATCTTCTTAATTCATTATACTATAATAAAAGAAATGGGAATGTTGAAGGATTATACACTTCAGTTTGGGATAAGGAAAATAATAAGCTTGTCTCTCAAAATTTCGCTCCGTTTAATGATTCAATAAAATTAGCTGTAAAATCAGAAGGGGGCACAAGGCAGGCATTTAATAATTTTTTTATAAGAAATGTAATTCTAAAAAATGATGGAGGTTTCATTCTTACGGCTGAGGACCGTACTACCCAATCGCAGGGCATGCCATGGAACCGCTATAATTATTTGTACGGCTATCCTTATCTGTCACCTTATGGTTCATTTTATCCATATTCTCCCTCTTCCTATTGGTATTCCGGTCAATACCAAAATTATTACAACGGGGCGCCTGTGAGGTACTTTTATGAAAATATTGCCGTTTTTAATCTGGATAAAACCGGAAATTTAGTGTGGAGTAATGTGATACATAAATCACAATATGATGATTTTACTGATAATTATCTATCCTACACCCTGATACCTTCCGGTGGACAAATTAATTTCCTATATAATGAATTAGAAAGGCACAATGAGCTTTTGAAAGTGCAATCCATTTCAGCTGAAGGAAATCTTACCAGGCAACCACCGCTAAGAAACCTGGACAGGGGTTATGAATTCATGCCTCGTTATGCAAAACAGGTAAGCTACAATCAATTAATTGTTCCCTGTACTTATCGAAATTATATTTGCTTTGCAAAAATTGAATTATAGCCGGCAATAAACATTTACCTGTTTCATTTCATTATCAGGTGATTCGTTTAGTCAATATTAATAATTTACTTTTGTTTTTCAACGAAAATTATTTGTGATTGGAACATTCAGGGCTAACAATCCTATCAACACTTTCCTGCTGCTGATTTATGGCCTGCTGCTGAAGCTAGTCTGGTTAATTCATCCACAGATTCCTGTTATTCAGAAGACGGACGGCCTTTTTTATAATCGCGTCCTCTCTGTAGTTAAACCTTTATTAGATCATTATCCTTTTTTTTATTCTTTTATCGCTTTTGTATTCCTGTTCTCCCAGGCATTAAGCTTCACGCGCCTACTTAATAACAGGAAGCTCATGCAGAAGCCTAATTATTTGCCGGGTATGAGCTACTTGTTAATTACTTCTTTTTTCCCTGAATGGAACATACTGAGCTCTTCGTTAATATTAAATAGCTTACTGATCTGGGTGTGGGCAAAAATGAGTAGTCTGTATAATAATCCGGGTGCAAAGTCAACCTTATACAACATTGGTATGGTTATAGGCATCACAACTTTTTTTTATTTTCCTTCACTCGCTTTTGCTTTGTTAATTATTTTTGCCCTCCTGATAACCCGCCCCCTAAGGATAGCTGAATGGTTAATTTCCATCTTGGGAATCCTTACACCATGGTACCTGCTGTTTGCCTGGCTCTTCCTTACAAACAGATTATATAGCTTCCAGGTTCCGGGTATCCGGGTTCAATATTCATTATTTATACAAAATAATGCACAATATGCAGGAATGTTATTAATTCTATTAGCAGCAATTGCGGGAGCCTTTTTCGTGCAGATAAACGCAAGAAGACAAGTAGTACAGGTGCGCAAAAGCTGGGGATTATTATTGCTGTACCTCGTTGTAGCTATATTAATTCCCTTTATTAACAGTATTCATAATTTTCAGTATTGGATCTTGACTACTGTTCCGCTCTCCGCATTTATTGCCTGCTTCTTCTATTACCCAACCAAAAAATGGTTCCCTTTATCTTTCCATTGGATAATGGTAGCTTTTGTTATATATATGAACTACCTGAAGAGATAATTCTTAGTATTTTTGCATCTGAAAAATCTTAAAAAGAGTATCAATGAAATTTGGTGTTGTAGTTTTCCCGGGATCAAATTGCGACAGGGACATGATCGGTGCACTGAGAGACGAACTTAACCAGGAAGTTATCGCTCTTTGGCATAAGGATAAAGATCTTTCCATGTTTGGTGCAGATGATTGCATTGTTCTCCCTGGTGGATTCAGTTACGGAGACTATTTAAGATGCGGCGCCATTGCAAGGTTCAGCCCTATGATGCAAAGCGTAATAGCATTTTCAAATATTGGCGGAAAAGTACTGGGCGTTTGCAATGGTTTTCAAATTCTGTGTGAGAGCGGCTTGCTGCCGGGAGTTCTAATGAGAAATGCGAATATGCAATTTGTATGCAAAAATGTATTCATTAAGAATAAAGACAATAATGTTCTGAAAATTCCCGTTGCTCACGGAGATGGCAGATTTTATGCTCACCAGGATATTTTATTACAAATACAGGAACAAAAGCAGGTTATTTACCGGTATTGCAGTAGTGAAGGCTCCAGTGATGATGATTATTCACCAAATGGATCTGCAAATAACATTGCAGGAATTCGCAACAAAGAAGGAAATGTTTACGGAATGATGCCTCACCCGGAAAGAGCTTGCAGCGAACTAATAGGTAATATAGATGGAAGAAAAATATTTTCAGACCTTTTTTCTATAAACTGAAGTTAAAAAACCAGCCTCATAAATACTAAGGCCTTATTTTTTCGTTTAATATTTTATTATTGTAAAAACAGTCAATAGAATGAAAAAGATATTATTTACTACATCCTTCAGCTTGATAATTACCCTTTCTTTTGGACAAATTCTTAATCCTGTAAAATTTAATTATAGTTCAGTTAAGAAGGGAAATAATCAATATGAAGTACACATAAAAACGAGGGTTGATCCTAAATGGCATATTTATTCAATATATAATCCTGATGGAGGAGCGCAGGCGACAACGGTAAATTTTACAAATGCAAAGATGATAGGGAAAGCAAGAGAGGCAGGAAAATTGCAAACCAATTTTGAAAAAGAATTTAAGGTTGATCAAAAGTATTTTGAAACAAGTGTTGATTTCATACAAACTGTAAAAGTTGCACCCGGAACGAGGAAGGTGAAAGGAACGCTGGAATACATGGTGTGTAATGACCGGCAATGCCTGCCTCCCAAGACAGTGGCTTTTGAAATAGTTCTTTAAATTATAAGTCCGATATTCTTTTATACATTGGGATAACAGCAGTTATCCTAATTTTTTTAAATTCAGCAATGAAAATTTACAGATTTTTATTCACGGCTATTTTATGTTGTACTGCTATTTTTGTTTTTAACCAAAATGCAACAGCTCAAATAATAGGTACAAATCAAAAAACATTATCACATACCTTTCTTGATGGTATCAGATGGGGATTTATTTCCGTTTTGCAGCCTTGTCTTTATGCAATGTTTCCGGTTACAGTTACCTTTTTTCTGAAAAGAAGTCAATCCCGTGCGCAGGGAATAAGAAATGCAACTCTTTATTCTTTTTCTATCATAGCAATATTTACCGTATTCGCTTTTGCCCTTACCTTGATATTTGGAAAAGATACCTTATACCAGATTTCAACAAGCGCTGTCTTCAACATTTTTGTATTTCTGCTATTTATGGTTTTTGGGATTTCATTTTTAGGTGCATTTGAAATTACACTACCATCTTCCTGGACCAATAAGATTGATTCAAAAGCAAGTACCAATAATATTTCCGGAATTTTTTTTATGGCCCTTACCCTTGTGCTGGTCTCCTTTTCATGCACGGCACCTTTTATTGGAAATTTATTGGTTGATGTAACCCAGCAAAAGGAAAGGCTGGGTCCTATAATGGGTTTCCTCGGTTTTTCTCTTGCCATAGCATTGCCATTTTCATTTTTCGCATTCTTCCCTGGCTTGCTCAATAAGATTGCAAAATCAGGAGGCTGGTTGAATACTTTAAAAGTGTCTTTTGGTTTTATTGAAATTGCTATGGCGCTTAAATTTTTATCCAACGCTGATCTCGCTTATCACTGGCGCATCCTTGACAGGGAAGTATATCTTTCCTTATGGATTATCATTTTTGGACTTCTTGGTTTCTATCTCCTTGGGAAATTGAAATTCAGTCATGATGATCATTTACCCATGAATGATTATGGTCATCCACATCTTTCTGTAACCAGGCTTTTATTTGCCATAGTTACGCTTTCATTTACCGTTTATATGATTCCCGGCTTATGGGGTGCGCCGCTCAATGGCATCAGTGGCTGGCTTCCTGAAAATAAAACTCAGGATTTCAATATTGAAAAACTAATCCGAAATAATAAGTTTAGTGGCTTAAATAATGATTCATCCAATAGCACCAAAGTATCTTCCTACATAAAACCTAAAAAATATACCGATATTCTCGCTTCAGAAATTGTAGGTGTGGAAACATTTTTTGATTTTGACGAAGCAGTTGAAGCAGCCAAAGCAATGGGGAAACCAATAATGATTGACTTTACAGGCCATAGTTGTGCCAACTGTCGAAAAATGGAAAGTGAAGTTTTATCAAAACCTGAAGTAAGTAAGATGCTGCATAACGATTTTGTAGTCGCTTCATTATATGTGGACGAAAAAAGGGAATTGCCTGAAAACGAAAAATATATTTCAAAATTTGATCAGTCCTCCATTTCCAATGTGGGAGCCAAAAACCTGGATTTCGAAGCAACCATTGCTAACTCCAATGCACAACCGCTTTATATTTTCACAGATGAAACTGGGAAAATTATTGAAAATGCAGGGGGATATGAGCCCGATATGCAGCGCTTTATTTCCATTCTTAATTCTGTAAAGGCTGAAAATAATAAGAGGTTTCCTTAAGGTATTGGTTCAAAGTAATGATCTCATTTTAAGAAGCATTTACCTAAAGCTGGATGATATTCTTAATAGAAATTGGGGGTGTAAAATTCGTTTCATTATCTGGCTGATCATGAATTTGTTTTACCACATCCATCCCTTCGATTACCCTGCCAAATGCAGCAAATCCCTGTCCATCTGAGTTTGCATCACCTCCGTAATCATACGCAGGCTGATTACCTATTACAATAAAAAATTCAGTGCTCGCGGTTCCCGGTGCAAGCCTAGCCAAAGAAATTGTCCCGTCTTTATGAAGGATACCTGTCTGGCTTGTTGGTTCATGTGGAATGCCAGGTAATTTTATCTGGAATTTATTTTTCGTTTCCCAAATTCCACCTTGTATGAGGTCAGATTTGAAAGAACTAGAAGGCTGATCCGCCGCTTTCAGCACTCTGTAAAAAGAGCTGTTTTTATAGTAACCTGAATCCACATAAGAGAGGAATGCGGTAACCGTTTTTGGGGCCTTTTCAGGATAAAGCTCCACAATGAAATCTCCAAAATTGGTTTCAATTTTTACGGTTGGTTCCTTATAAGTTTTATGCGTACAGGAGATAATCAAACATGCAACCGTAAAAAGAATGGCTAAATTTTTCTTAGACATATTTATCTTGTATCAATTAAAAGTATATATTTTTTCAATAAAAAACCCCGGCTAACGCAAGTCTCCGGGGCAAACTAAAATACCAGCACGACACAACAAAGGATTTAGTCTGGCTTTTTCCCTTCCAGAAATTTATTTATAGTGCTTATTTCGGCCTTATTATTTTCATCTGATTTCACTGTATAGTTACTGTAAAAGCTTTCTACATCAGCGATAGAATTGTGTAGTTCGATATTACGGCGAAGGTAGGCAGGAACCGACTCAAACTCATTGTTAGGATCCGCAGCGTTCACGTTGAAAGATAAATTCCTCAACTTCGCAATACGCTCCATAGCCCTGCGCTTTAAATCTTCTGCTTCGTCCACCTGAGGCGGTTCCTCAACAGAAGGCATCATGATGGGCATTGTCTGGTGTACTTTCGGTTCCTCCTTTTCCTCCTCCGTTTCATTGGAATTTTTTACCACCAGTTGCATTTCCTCAGAAGGCTCGTCTTCCTCCTTTGGCCCTGTCAACGGGGCTTTCGGTTCCTTCACAGTTTTGGATTCAGAGTCAGGCTTAGCATCTGCATATATTTGCACAGGCTTCGCCAGGTATCCGCCCGACGTTCCGGCGGTGCTAGCTTCTTTCTTACTTACTTTTTTGTTAGTTGTTTCAGTGGTGTTTACAGACTTATGAGATTGGCCTGGTTTTGATTCAGCAGGTATAGGATTAGGTTCCGAAGATAATGTGAAATGGACAATATTTTCTGTCGATTTATCAACAGTATTTTTCTTTTTTTCAGTACGGGAAATTACTAACACATTTTCTGGTATTTCTACTATGGTAGGCTCCATCTCCTTTTCAAGTTCATCGCCGGGTGTAAGTGAATTTGCCTCTTCTTGCCCGGCGGCATTAAATCCTTTATTCTCTTTAATATTTTCCTCCTCCTGGATGCTGTTTACTCTTCTTTCATCCTCTGCTTTTTCATCAAACAATAAAACAGGTTGTTTGTATTTCTTCTTTTCTTCCTCGGGTTGCTGCAACACCATAACAATTTTCTCCTCTTCCTTTTCCTCAACTTTGGGAGTTACTTTTTTATCAAAAGGGTCCTTATGTTCAAAACCTGTTGCTATTAAGGTAATCCCGATCTTATCGTCAAGTGAATTATCATACCCCAATCCAAGTATCACATCCGTATCTTCTCCTGCCTGGCTCAATAAATGGTTTTGTATTGTCTCTACCTCGTCCATGGTAAATTCATTTGCACCTTCTGCAGCATTAATATTTATCAGTATCCATTTTGCACCGCGGATATCATTATCATTTAACAATGGGGAATTTAGCGCCTGTTCAATAGCTAATTGTGCCCTATTCTCTCCTTCGCACGCTGCACTGCCCAGGATTGCAACACCGCCATTTCTCATAACAGTGCATACATCAGCAAAGTCAACATTAATCTGACCAGTACTATTTATTACATCCGTTATGCATTTGGCAGCAGTAGCTAAAACATTATCAGCCTTGGCAAATGCAGCTTTCATAGTTAAATTACCAAACTGATGGCGCATTTTATCATTACTGATAACTAATAGAGTATCCACATGGTCTTTTAATTGACTGATGCCTTCTTCAGCCTGGCTCAGCCTTTTCTTACCTTCATATGCGAATGGGGTGGTTACAATCCCTACGGTAAGTATACCGAGATCTTTACAAATTTTTGCAATGATAGGCGCACCTCCGGTTCCTGTACCGCCCCCCATTCCAGCCGTTATAAATACCATTTTTGTATTTACCTCAAGGATTCTTTTTATTTCTTCAAGGCTTTCTTCAGTTGCCTCCCGACCAATTGTAGGGTTGGCTCCGGCTCCAAGGCCCTGAGTCAAATGAGGGCCCAGTTGCACCTTATTGGGAACACTACTGTTTGCAATAGCTTGTGCATCTGTATTGCAGATAATGAAGTTTACGCCTTCAATGTTCTGGCTAAACATGTAGTTAACAGCATTGCTGCCTCCGCCGCCTACACCTATCACTTTCAAGATAGAGGATTGTTCTTTGGGCAAATCAAAATGTATCATGCTTTTTAGTATTTAGGCCTCACCCTCACTTTTTTTTCTTAGGAAGTGAAGAGAATTGGCTTGGGTTTGTATTAAAATATATTAAATCATTAGTTGATTTTAGGAGGTTCAAGAAGCTTTTTGTCACATTTCAAACATCACAGTTCTGAATCCCCGTCTTCTTTAAACATTTCTATCAATCCGTTTTTAAATGAATCCATAAAGGTCTTTAAGGTCTTCCTGGGTTTTACAACTATATTCTTATGATCTGAAATATCAGCTTCAACTTCGTCTACTCCCATCCGCTGAAACTGTGATGGAATATTCACTTTTGCATATTGTAATTCAAATTGCTTGCGCTTATTTTCATAATCATTATATCCTTTCAATATTAAACCAAGGCAAGTTGAATACATTGGTTTGGCAAGTTCTTCTATATGACCGGCTGCCAGGTGTTCATTGGGATAACCTATCCGGGCATTTAAACCTGTTACATATTCGGTCAATTGAATAAGATGTTTCAGTTGAGATCCACCGCCTGTAAGTATCACCCCGCCATTGAGTAATCTGTTGTCGAGGCCGACCTGCTTCAGGTGATAGGAAACAAAGTCCATAATTTCACTCATACGTGCCTGTATAATTCCGGCAAGATTTTTTACACTGATTTCTTTTGGCGCCATCCCCCTCAAACCAGGAATTGTAATGAAAGCATTTGATTTTGCTTCTTCGGAAAGGGCGCTACCAAACTGAACTTTCATTTGTTCTGCCTGGGTCTTTAATACTCCAAGGCCGGTCTTTATATCATTGGTTATGTTTTCGCCACCAAATGGTATCACAGCAGTATGTTTTAAGATGCCTTCATAAAAAACCGCAAGATCGGTGGTGCCACCGCCAATATCTACGATTGCCACTCCCGCTTCAAGATCGTGATCACACATTACGGCAGCTGCGGATGCCAAAGGTTGTAATACAAGATCCTTTGTTATTAATCCCGACTTTTCAACACTCCTGTTAATATTCCTGATAGCATTTTTATCGCCGGTTATAATGTGAAAGTTTGCGCCAACCTTTACGCCACTATATCCTATCGGGTCAGGAATGTTTTGAAAATTGTCCACCGTGAATTCCTGCGGAATTACATCAATGATCTGATCCCCCGCAGGAATATAAGTCTTGTACTGATCATTAACCAACTGATCAATCTCAGATTGTTTGATCTCTTCTTCAGTATTTTGCCTGACAATATCTCCTCGTGTTTGCAGGCTTTTTATATGGTGCCCGGCAATACCCACATAAACTTCTGTAATAGGAAGATTAGGATTACTGGCGTAACAATTTTCAAGCGCGGTTTGTATCGCTTTAATTGTTTGATCGATGTTCAGCACCATTCCGTGCTGAACACCATTGCTGTTTGCCCGGCCGAAGCCAAGGATTTCAAGCTTTCCAAATTCATTTTTTCTCCCTGCTATAGCAGCAATTTTTGTTGTGCCAATATCGAGGCCTACAATAATGGGTTGTTCGCTATTCATATTTTTAGTTTTTATGTGCCTCTCAATAGAGCCATGAATCCTTAAAAAGCTGGTCTATTTTGAGACAGTGTTTATGGTTTTTGGTTATTTTATATTATTTTTAAAAGTTTAATAATCAGTTTTTGGCGGCATTATTGCCTTCGGCTTAGTATCTATTTTCTTCTCCGGCTTTTTTTCCGGCAGCTTTTTAATATTTGTTTTCAAAGGGGTAGGATTGTTTTTTTCTGCTACTGAAGGATGGCCAGCAGGCACATCCTTCTTAGTTGAAATTTGACTTACGGATTTTGGTTTTTCAGGAACATGAATAGGGGTTATAGAACCATGGTCCTTAGATTCATCATTTGAATTTATTTGTACATCTTCATTTGGAATATTTTCAATTTCCTTTGAAGTATTGATATTACTGTTATCTTCATCCGGCTGGTCGAGTTGAATTCTGTTTGAATCTTTGGTTTCATTTTGTGCACTTGAAATCAAAGACTTCATGATTTCAACGGATCGCAAAGAATCCATTTTGATTTCATTAGCCCCTCTCCTGGTTGCCACAACCTGGCCACGGAATTGAGCATCAATTGCTGAATACCTTGACCAACCAAATCTTGATAACACTTGTTTGTAGAAGCAAAGAAGGTTGTTGAATTTTTCCTGGTAATTATCTGCATTACCAAAATGAATCAGCTGATCGCCCAGTTTTGGTATCAGATCAAACTTTTTATCGGAAGTAATATCTACCTGGTCAATCTGTCCCATCCAAAAACCATCTTTTGCGATAAACTGACTAAGAATCCTTATACCCATCATCAGATTGCTATCTTCTTTTGAAAGAACTTTTGCATCTGTCGGGAAACCAGTAAACACAGGAAGCCTGGGAGAAAATTTATCACTTAATGGCAACCTGGTTAATGAGCTATCGAGGTAAAAAGAGAAACCAGAAGTAGTGAAAATTCTTGCGATTGGTTCTTTTTCTTTTATTTTCACTTCCAATACATCATTATTATCGAAGAACAATTCTGCATTTTTCACCCAATTGCTTTTTTTTAATTCAGTTTCCATCGCCGCAAGGTCTATTGTGTGCAGCGGTTTTTGTTCTAACTTACCTCCATTCGTCTTTTCTAATATTGATACAACATCTTTTTTATCTATAAAATAATTATCCTGGACGCCGGTTATATTAATTGCTATTCCCGTGCAGCGTTCACTATTTCTCCTTGCGATAGCAGCAATCAGCAAAAACACCATTCCTGATCCAATAAGCATCCATATTATGGCGGCTAGAATTTTCCTGAATCTGTATTTACTGTTTAATTGCATGTTAGCTTATGAAATTGTTTTTAACATAATTTCTTTTATTGGTTGAACAATCTGATCAATATCACCCGCGCCGGCTGTTATTAGTAAATTGCCTGAATCACCTTTGTCAACTGTTTTCCGGAATCCATCTTGCAGGTATTGCAAAACATCCTTCTTTGAAAGAACCTTTGCATTCTGATTTTTCATCAGTTTCAGGATTGAATTGCTGGATACGCCCTCCACCGGTAATTCCCTCGCGGGATAAATAGGTAATAATAGAACTTCATCAGCCTGATCGAGGCTTTCGGCAAATTCTTTAGCAAAATCTTTTGTCCTGGAAAATAAATGGGGTTGAAAAATAATAGTGCATTTCATTTCCGGGAATAATTTTTTAGCTCCGGATAATAATGCATTTAATTCCTGGGGGTGATGGGCATAATCGTCTATATAAATTATATTTTCAGAATTTATCCTGTTATCAGAACTCATCCTATTAACTGTCTGCCGCAACGGACCCATGATATATTCAAACCTTCTTTTTACGCCTCGGAAATTATGTAAAGCTTCTTTTATTTTAGCTGGTTCTATTTTAAGGTGATAAGCTATAAAAACAGCAGCTACAGCATTTTCAACATTATGGATTCCTCCCATGTTAAGACGGATGTCGGAAAGCTCCCAGTTTTTAGTAGTTACATCAAATACATAACCCCCGCCCTGTAGCCTGATATTCTTACCGAAGGTCTCTGCAGCGTTATCCCGGATACTGTAGCGTATATGGTTAATAGCAGAAAATTTATTTTCCGGTAGCCCAAAACTGGTTAACAGGAGACCACCTTGCTTTAATCTTCTGGAAAAATCTACAAATGAATTTTCCATATTTTCTTTTGTGCCATAAATATCCAGGTGATCAGCATCCATTGCAGAAATTACTGCTACATCTGGAGATAACTTTAAGAAGCTGCGGTCATATTCATCTGCTTCTACTACTGATACATTATTATCACTGCTCCAATAATTGGTATTATAATTTACAGAGATGCCACCCAAAAATGCAGTGCATCCAAAGCCGGAATCTCGCAAAATGTGAGCAACCATCGTGCTTATTGTGGTTTTCCCATGTGTCCCTGCTATACAAATATTGTATGAAGATTTGGTTATTTCCCCAAGCAGGGAACTGCGCTTTATCACTTCGTAATTGTTATGCAAATAATAATTTAACTCCCGATGTTCCCCGGGTACTGCAGGAGTATAAACTACCAATTGCGTCTTTTTATCCAGTAATTCTACATTATCTTCGTAATGAATACTAATCCCATCATTTTCCATCTGCACTGTCAGTGGAGTTACTGTTTTATCATAACCGCTTACCGTTGCATTTTTGCTCAGGTAATATCTTGCCAGGGCGCTCATCCCTATGCCGCCAATACCAATAAAGTAAATCCTGGATATGGTTGTATAATCTTTCATCTAATTCTCCTCCTTATTAAGGGCGTTATTTTTTCAATATTTTTTTTTGTATGGTTTTTAAAATTTCATTCGCAATGATTTCATCTGCATTGGTGATGCTCAATTTTGAAATATTTACCTGCAGTTCCCCAATTTTCTTCTCATCCTTCACCAGGTTAAGAATCGTGTCAATTAAGGTTGCCGCCACATCAGCATCCCGGACCATCAAGGCTGCATGCTCTCTAATTAAAGCGAGAGCATTCGCAGCCTGGTGGTCTTCAGAGGCAAACGGGTAGGGTACTAAAATGGCTGCTTTCCCAACAACACACAATTCCGCAATTGTCATCGCACCGGACCTTGCAACAACAATATCTGCTGCTGCATAGGCATATTCCATCCGGTTAATAAATTCGCTTCTCCAGATATTTTTATCTGTATTTGTTTCGATTCCTGCTTTGCCGGAAAATAATTTTCCTGTTTGCCAGATAAGCTGCAGATTATTTTCTTTAAAAACATGAACATTTTTTGCTATAGTTTCATTAATACTTTTTGCACCCAGGCTTCCCCCCATTATGAAAACAGTTTTAATTTCAGGTTTTAGTCCAAAGAAATTCGCCGCTTCATTTCTTGGAATTTTTTGTAAAAAAACATTTCGTACAGGGTTTCCCGAAACAATTAATTTTTTGGCCGGAAAGTATTTTTCCATTCCGGCTGCTGATACAAAATTTCCTGTTGCTCTTTTGCCTAACATAATATTACTCTTACCGGGCAATGAATTGCTCTCATGAATAAATGTTGGAATACCGAGTATTTGCGCTAATCTCATCACCGGAAAGCTTGAATAGCCGCCAACTCCAATTACAGCACCAGGCCTGAAGTTTTTAAAAATTCTTCGAACCTGCAGAAAACTCCTTGCCAGTTTAAATGGCAAACCGATATTTTTTATCAAAGAACTTCTGTTGAATCCTGCTATATCTAATCCCTCGATCTTATATCCGGCCTGCGGCACTTTTTCCATTTCCATTTTTCCTTTGGCGCCCACAAATAAGATTTCCGATTTTTCATCCATCCTTTTTATAGCATTAGCAATTGCAATTGCCGGAAAAATATGACCTCCGGTGCCTCCACCTGCTATTATTATTTTTCTATTTCCTGTTGTTTGAACTTCAAATTTTTCCAAATTATCAATTGTCGTTTCAATATTTATGTTAACTAATTACTCTTTTTTATTCTCCTGAATCAACTTTTTCTGCTTTAACGATTGCTGCCTTACCTTCCATTTGCTCTACATTTCGTGCAACACTTAAAATGATTCCGATAGCAAAACAGGTGAACCAAAGGCTGCTTCCGCCCATACTCACTAATGGCAACGTGACTCCGGTAGTTGGAAAAAGATTCACATTAACCGCCATATTCACCATTGCCTGGATAACCAATGTAAAACTCAATGCTATGGCCAAAAAGGCACCAAATGCATATGGGCATCTTTGAAAGATCCTTATACTTCGAAATAAAAAAAGCAGGTAAATCAAAATAATAATTGCCCCACCTGTAAGCCCATATTCTTCAATTATTATTGCATAAATAAAATCACTGTATGGATGAGGTAAAAAATTTCTCTGTTCGCTCTTACCGGGTCCTTTTCCGAACCATCCTCCTGTAGCGATGGCAATTTTTGCCTGCTGCACCTGGTAAGAAGCATCAGCTTTGTCAGCATACATAAAATCCTGGACCCTCTTTACCCATGTGGGCATTCGGCCAAATGTGAAGATACCCGGAAGATCTTTTGAAGTATGATCCTGTTTGTTATAATAATGCGTAGCGACCATTACTAAAAAGACGAGGGGCAATAATGCAGTACCTACTACCAGCAAAATATGCCTCACTCTTACCCTTCCTATAAACATCAGCATCAGTGCTATACCCCCAATTAATAATGCTGTCGATAAATTTGCAGGAGCAATAAGCATACAAATAATTAAAACCGGCACGATAAGGGGTAAAAATCCTTTCCTGAAATCCTTTATCTCGCCCTGCATTTTGCTCAATTGCCTGCTCATATACATGAATAAGGCAAGCTTTGCCAGGTCTGAGGTCTGGAAGGTCATGTTTATTACCGGCAACTTTATCCAACGGTTAGCTTCATTAATGCTGCTGCCAAATTTTAGGGTATAAATTAATAATGGTATCGAAATCAAAAACAAAATAGTAGCCACCCGGGAGTAAATTGTATAATTGACCCTATGGGCAAAATAAATGATGGATAAGCCCAGCATGATAAAACCAACCTGCTTAAATAAATAGCTTTCAGTACTCTTATTCATTTTGTATGCCAGTGAACCGATACTGCTGTAAACAACGAGAACACTTACCAGGGTAAGCATGATTACGATAGCCCAAATAACCTTGTCTCCTTTGGTCCGTTTTAAAATATTATCCGTAACTCCCTGCGGAGATGTTGGAAATATTCCGGTAACAGTATTTCTTGTGTCGCTCATATTATCTTAAGTTCTCAGGCTCTTTTTATGACGAGGTTTTACATTCATCTTGCAATAAATTCCTGATCAATTATTTTTTACAAATCTTTCACTGCTTCTTTAAATTGCCTTCCCCTGTCTTCATAATTCTTAAATAGATCAAAGCTTGCGCAGGCGGGAGATAATAAAACCACATCTCCTTTATTTGCAAAATGAAAAGCTGCCTGCACCGCATCTTTCGGATTGTCTGTATTAACCATTAACTCCACCTCATTTCCAAAAGCTTCGTGTATTTTCCTGTTATCTTTTCCCATGCACACAATTGCTTTTACCTTTTCCTTAACCAGGTCTTTTAAGAATGAATAATCATTCCCCTTATCAATACCGCCTAAAATAAGAATTGTTGGTTTTGTCATACTTTCCAAAGCATACCAGGTACTGTTTGTATTAGTTGCTTTGCTGTCATTAATAAACTCAACTCCTTTTATGGTTGCAACAGTTTCCATTCTATGCTCCAGGCTCTGAAAGGTTTGCACGGCCTCTCTTATTTTTTCTTTTCTGATATCCATCACTACAGCGGCAAGTCCTGCAGCCATAGTATTGTATTGGTTATGTTTCCCTTTTACTGCAAAATCATCAACACTCATTTTCATTTCCTCAGACTTCCATTTGATGCGCATTTCTGCATTTGTTATATAAGCTCCTTGTGGTAGTTCTTTTCTCATGCTGATTGGGAGTGAGTTGGTATTATTTAAAAAAATATTTAAATATTTTATGGTTATTTCATCGTCTGCGTTGTAAATAAATACGTCATTTTCCTTCTGGTTCATTATAATGTTGAATTTGCTTTTTATATAATTCTCAAAATTGTAATCATACCTGTCCAAATGGTCTTCAGTAATATTTGTCAAAATGGCCACATCAGGGCGAAAGGTTTTTATATCATCCAACTGGAAAGAACTTATCTCTGCCACGTAAACTTTCTTCGGCTCTTCCGCTATTTGCCTGGCAAATGAATAACCTATATTTCCAACCAATGCACAATCAAACCCCGCTGTTTTGCATATATGATAAACCATTGCTGTAGTTGTTGTCTTACCATTGCTCCCGGTTATGGCGATTATTTTACTTTCGCCTTTGTTCCGGAAAGCCCATTCTATTTCACTAATAATTTCAATATTCCGCTTTCGTAATTCCTTTACCAGTTCATTCTTCTCCGGAATTCCCGGACTTTTCATTACCAGGTCAGCCGAAAATATTTTTTCGCCGGAGTGAACTCTCTCCTCAAAATCAATCCTGCTTAACTGTAATTCAATTTTAAAAACAGGATTTATGTCGAAAGCATCACTCACAAAAACCTCATATCCTTTTTGCCGGGCAAGTAACGCAGAGCCTACTCCACTCTCTCCCGCTCCAAGTATTACGATTTTCTTTTTCATTCATTTTCTGACCGGATGTATACAATTAAAAAATTTGGTTTTTCCAGGGCATGATCTTAACAGGTCACAGCACTGTTAATCATACGAATTGAACAGCATAGAATTTCAAAAAAAAAATTCATAAAGACAGATTATCGTAACCTTAATCATCCAAAACACTTACCTTATTTTTAAAGTGACCACTGCAAACACAACCGACAAAATGGTAACTACCCAAAAGCGAACAGCTATTTTGCTTTCATGGTAACCAAGCTTCTGGTAGTGATGATGCAGCGGGCTCATTAAAAAAATTCTTTTCCCGGCCCCAAACTTTCGCTTTGTGTATTTGAAATAGGAAACCTGTATCATAACACTCAATAGCTCCACCAAAAACACGAGACAAAATATGGGTATCAATAATTCTTTTCTGACAATAATTGCCAATGATGCAATAATTCCGCCAATGGCAAGGCTTCCCGTATCTCCCATGAAAACCTGAGCCGGATAAGCATTATACCAGAGAAATCCTGCACATGCCCCAACGAACGCTGCAATAAATATTGATAATTCGCTAAGGTTTGGTATGTACATAATATTCAGATAGTCTGCAATACGGACATCACCGCTTACAAAAACAAAAACACCCAGGCCTATTCCTATAATTGCGCTTACTCCCGTTGCCAGTCCATCCAGCCCATCAGTTATATTAGCACCGTTAGATACGGCAGTTACTATAAATATTACGATCAATATATAGATGATATAAGTATAATTTTCGAGACTTTCAGGCAGGAGTTTCGCATAATTAAATTCATGGGTTTTTACAAAAGGAATAGTGGTAATTGGTGTTTTCACCGTTACAAACCTGTGAATTTGCCCGTCAGCTAAAATGGTATCTTCCCCCAACTTGTCCAATTTGCGCTCGCCACGCTGGGGGACCCATGATAAGCTGTTTTTACCGGTTATTATTTCTCTTTTTACCACCACATTCTGATTAAAATAAAGTGTTGAGCCGATAATTATTCCAAGAATTACCTGGCCGAAAACTTTAAATTTTCCTGCAAGGCCATCTGCATTTGTTTTCTTAAAATCTATTCCTTTCTCCTTCGCGATTTGTTTTGCCCTTATCTTAAGATAATCATCTATAAACCCTATAACTCCTAACCATACAGTGCATAACAGCATCAATCTTATATACACTTTGTCAAGATTTGCCAATAACAGCGTTGGAATTAATATTCCCAGAAGAATAATAATTCCACCCATCGTGGGTGTTCCTGATTTTATTTTTTCACCGGCTAAACCTAATTCCCGGACCGTCTCTCCAATTTGGTTTCTTTTCAAAATATTTATGAGTCTTTTCCCATAAACTATCGTGATAAATAATGACAAAAGAACTGCTACCAGCACCCGGAAAGTGATAAAATGCAATAGACCGCTTCCGGGAAACTTGATCCCGTTTTTTGCAAACCATTCAAAAAGTTGATAGAGCATTTACTGGATTATATAATAATTCTTCGGACTACTTTTCCATTACCTCAAACATTTCTGCCAAAACCTTTTTATCATCAAAATCATATTTTACGCCTTTTATTTCCTGGTATTTTTCATGTCCCTTACCTGCCACCAATACAATATCTTTTTGTTGGGCCAGATTCACAGCGGCCCTAATAGCCTCTCTTCTGTCAGCAATGGATATATATTTTTTTCTTGCTACAATTGGTACTCCCGCTTCCATTTCATGAATTATCTGAACCGGGTCTTCATTTCTGGGATTGTCCGAAGTGAGAATGATCTTATCACTATACTCACAAGCCACCTCGGCCATGACAGGTCTTTTAGCTTTATCGCGGTTTCCGCCACATCCTACCACAGTAATAATTTTTTCCCCGTCTTGCCGGAGATTTTTTATAGTCGCCAATACGTTAAGCAAAGCATCAGGGGTATGGGCATAGTCAATGATTCCGATTATTTTTTCATGGAATGATATCATATAATCAAACCTGCCTTCTGCGCCGGTAAGATTACTCAGCAACTGCAAAACAATTTGTTTTTCTTCACCAAGGCATAGTGCAGCGCCATAGACAGCTAACAGGTTATAAGCATTAAAAGCCCCAATAAGCCTGCAATGGACTTCGGTATTATTTATTAATAACACAAGCCCGCTTAAAGCATTCTCTATAATCTTTCCTTTAAAATCTGCGAATGTTTTGAGGCTATACAGGTATTTTCGGGCTTTTGTATTTTGAAGCATCATCGCCCCGCGTTTATCATCTGCATTGCTTAATGCAAAGGCTTCTCCAGGTAATCCATCAAAGAATTGTTTCTTAACTCTTATATATTCTTCAAAGGTTTGATGATAATCCAAATGATCATGAGTGATATTGCTGAATATTCCCCCGGCAAAACGCAATCCGGCGATGCGATCCTGATCTATAGCATGGGAGCTCACTTCCATAAAAATATGAGAGCAACCCGAAGCGTACATTTCTGAGATGAGCATATTGAGTGAAATTGGGTCAGGAGTGGTATGTGTTGCAGGTAATATTTTTTCGGAAATCTGGTTATGTACTGTGCTTAAAAGCCCGCATTTATATCCAATGGAGGAAAATAATTGGAATAATAATGTGGCTATTGTTGTTTTTCCGTTTGTGCCGGTTACGCCGATGAGTTTTATTTTTTCCGTTAATTGCCCATAATAATTATGAGCCGTAACCCCTGCAGCTTCTGCACTACTTTGTACTTCTATATATTGAATATCCTTTTCTAATTCTCCTGGTAAGCTCTGGCATATAATAACAGTTGCACCATTTGAAATGGCAGTATTAATGAATGTATGACCATCAGTAGTTGTACCCTTTACTGCTATGAAACAGTCTCCGGGCTTTATTTTTCGTGAATCAATCTGCAATTCGTTTATCTCGTTAACAGGAATACCTTTTACTGAGATGATCTTTACTTTATGTAATATTTGCTGCAAAATTGCCATTAATTCAATTGTAGGTTTATTGGTTGTCCTTTTCTAAAATCTGTATTTTGAGCAAGGGATTGGTAGATTACTTTTCCCTTTCCTTTTGCAGATACCTTTAATCCAATATTTTCCAAAAGATATACGGCATCCTTTAGTCCAAGTCCGGTAACATCAGGTACCTTATTCACCGAGACATTTGTTTTAAAAACCGTATTGGTCTCTGCCTGATTTTTATTGATCACAGTAGATACCCAGGAACCTGTTAGGTCCTTTTTATCAGGTGCAGAATAATTGAACATGTTCAATACATTTTGAACGTCTGTTTTTATTCCATAAAATTTTACCCGGCTGGTATCAACTCTCTTTTCTAATTTATATAAGGATTCACTCCCTATTTTTTCTGCATATATTTTATCTGCAACCTCCCTGAAAACGGGACCGGATACAACCCCACCATATGCTAGTTTTGATTCACTGCTATTTTGAATGACAACTGCTATGGTGTATTGTGGATCGTTTCCCGGGAAATACCCTATGAATGCAGACTGGTAAATTTTTGCATTCTTATTATATCCACGATTATCCATTGCCGTTACTGCAGTACCGGTTTTCCCGGCAAAATCATATACATTGGTTTCAAGAGCATGGCCAGTCCCATGGTCGCTTTGCACTACAGCATGAAGGCAGGCTTTTAATTTCCCCAGGGTTTCATCGCTGCAAATTTTATCCACGAGAATGCGGGGCTTAAAGGATTTAATCCCAATCCCTATTTCATTCACAGAATTAACCAGGTAAGGCTGCATCATTCTTCCGTTATTGGCAACTGCATTGTAGACCATTAATAACTGGAGCGGAGTAACCAACTCTTCATAACCATGAGCCATAAAGGGTAAGGTGGTTTTAGTCCAGTATTTACTACCTGGCTTCTTGATATAGGGAGCCGCTGCCCCAACTATATCTATTCCTGTTGAGGTATCAAGTCGCAGCTTATGCAGGTGTTGATAAAATTTACCAGGTTGTGCATGGTAATATTCATCGGCCATTTTTGCGAATGCAACATTTGATGACCTGGCAAATGCTTCCTTTACTGTCAGGAGTCCCGTGCCTAAATGGGAATCTTTAATCCGAAGGCCATAAAATACTTTTTGTCCACCTTCACAATCTATTATACTGCCGGTGTCTATATATTTATCCTCAAGAAGTGATATCAGCGTAGCCAATTTGAATACTGAACCTGGTTCTGTTCTTTTACCCAGGCCATAATTATAATCTTCAATATAATCTCCATCCGGCCTCTTGCCAAGATTTGCAATAGCCTTAATTTTTCCTGTCTTTGTTTCCATCACAATGCAGGTTCCATGCAAAGAATTGTTCTTAACCATCATTTTCATTAATGCATTTTCTGCAACATCCTGTATGTATGTATCAATAGTAGTAATGATGTCCTTTCCATTTTCAGGTTCTATCTCTGCCCCATCAACCGGCACATACGCACCGGCCATATAGCGCATTAGCCTGCTACCGGTTTGTCCTTTCAAAACACTGTCATAAGACCTTTCGAGCCCTACATTTCGTGTTGTATCGCCACGCGAAAGGCCAATGGTTCTGTTAGCAAGTAATACATAGGGATTAACCCTGTTATCTCTAACATCAATAATAAATCCGCTCTTGTTGCGGCCCAGCCGCACCAATGGAAAATTGCGTAGCGCCGTATATTCTTTAAAAGAAATTTTCTTTTTTAATGGATAATACCTGTCCTGACCTTTATAGGCTGTTATCAATAATTTCCGGTAGGAGGAAGGGGATGCATCCTTAAATAGTTTTGACAAAGAAATACTAAGTGAATCAAGATTATCATAAAATCGTTTGCCATTCTTTTCCGTGAGACCATCAGCACCAAAATCAACATATATATCAAAAACTGGTATTGACGTACTCAGCATATTTCCGTCTTCACTATAAATGGTTCCCCGTTCAGCATTTATGTCCATATATTTCAGGTGCTGCGTGTTGCTCAGCTGTTTCCAGTAATCACCCTGCACCTTTTGAATAAAAATAGCCCTGCTAAGCACTACGCCACCCAAGGCTATAATGCCCAGAAAGCATAAATATACACGCCACAATATGTCCTTTTTTACATCCAATATTTTTTACTTTTTTTAAACTATTTATTTTGAATACTGTCGATAAGCCTTACCGGAGGAACAACCAATTCTTTTAACCCCAATGGCTCCACAGCCTTTGCCAATTCGCTCTCTTTACTCCTGAATATTACATCCTGTTTTATTGTTTTATATTCATACTCCATCTCCTTCAAATGTTTTGCTGTGGCATTAATTTTCCTGATCGTTTTATCAGCATAATGACCATTCGCTATATAAATTATAGCCAGGGTCGCAGCGAAAAGGTAGAATGGTATATTTTTCACGAGCAACCGGTTATATAGTAATGTTCTGCCGATTTTTATCCGGGATGATTTTTTGCTACTGTCCTTGTTTGTCTGTTGATCTTCAGCCATTGTGTTTACCTAATTATCTTTTGAAACTTTTATTTTTTCCGCTATTCGCATTTTTGCACTTCTTGATCTCGGATTATTTTTTAATTCTTCAGGCGATGGCGTAAGCGGTTTTTTAGTTATTATTTTGAACCCGCTTTTCTTTTTTATTCCATACAAATCTTCTTTTGGCACTTCTTCAAAATTTCCATTTTTGAAGAAATTTTTTACAATTCTGTCTTCGAGTGAATGAAAAGTGATCATCACAATTCGCCCACTGTCCATAAGCACTTGCGGAACCTGCAGCAACATTTCCTTTATAGCCCCCAACTCATCATTCACTTCGATTCTTATTGCCTGGAAAACTTTTGCGAAATATTTTTCCGGATTGCCTTTTACCATTGGATAAAGTGCATTTTTGAAGTCCGCTATTGAATTCAATGAATGCAACTTTCTAACTTGCACTATAAGATGCGCTAGCGTTTTTGAATTCGTCACTTCTCCATATTGTTCAAAAATTTTATGGAGTTTTTCTTCCGGATAATCATTGATTACAGAGGCCGCATTTTTCTTTTCTTTTTGATTCATCCTCATATCCAGCGGTGCATTATACCGGGTAGAAAATCCGCGTTCTGCCTGATCTAACTGGTGGCTTGATACGCCAAGGTCCGCCAGAATTCCATTTACCTTAGAAATCTTGTGAAAGCGAAGGAAGCGCTGAAGGTGACGGAAATTATGTGGTACAAAGATTACCCTATCATCAACAGGCCGCTTTTCAAATGCATCTGCATCCTGGTCAAAAGCAATCAATTTTCCATGAACATTTAATTGCTTTAGTATTCCGGAACTGTGGCCACCTCCTCCAAATGTGCAATCAACATAAATTCCGGAAGGATTTATCTGTAACCCATCAATCACTTCCTGCAGCATAACCGGCACATGATAGATGCCTTCCTGCATTTTTATGATTTTGCAATTTTATCACCTGCCATTACTTCTTTTGCCAGATCGCTAAATGCTTCCGGAGAAAAAGTTTCAAAGAACTGCTGATATTTATTTTTATCCCATATCTCAATTTTATCTATTGCTGAAACCAGCACAATATCCTTTTCCAATCCTGCGTATTCCATAAGATTCTTAGGTAACAACAGACGTCCGGCACTGTCCAGTTCAACCTGCGTTGCCCCATTCAAAAAATACCGTTTGAATTGCCTTACTTTAGGCTCAAAATCATTCAGTTTGCCTAAGTCAGAAAATAGGGGCCTCCAGCTTTTTGATGTGTATAAACTCAGGCATTTTTCAAATCCCCTGTTCAATACAAATGGTTCAGCTCCACTATCCGGTAATTGTTTCTTAAATCCTACCGGTAACAGGAAGCGTCCTTTTGCATCAATTGTTGCCTCATATTCACCTATAAAGCCCGTCATTATGAATAAATTAGATTTGTTTTAAAAAATCTACACAAAATAACACTTTTTCACACCTAGACAACTTTTTGGGGGAAAACTTTTTTATTAACTACGCTGAAAGTCAAGATTGTCGACACTCCTGGGTGCATTTTAATAGTTCCCGATGTTGAAAAAGTGTGAATTAAGTGTGTAAAAGATGTTACAAACTAAATCGATTGAAAATAAATAGAGGGAATATTTACGTTCACCAATTTACAGTTTTCAAAGAAAGAAGAGGCAGAAAAAAATGTTAATCTGCTTAAAAGGTTTTGTCAGGAACTCCCGGTTAACTTTGAGGGACAGGTTTTTTTAAGGAAGGTAAGTCTATGATGAAGCAACTACCTTTTCCCAGGGTGCTTTCCGCTTTTATTTTTCCCTTATGGGCGTCAACGATGGTTTTTACATAGCTTAACCCAAGGCCAAAGCCCTTTACATTGTGGACGTTACCGGTATGTGCCCTGTAAAATTTTTCGAATATGCGGTGGAGTGTTTCCTTGCTCATCCCGATGCCATTGTCCTCTACTTTAATGCGCAGTTGATTGTTATTGTTCAAGGTAGATAATTTGATCTGCGGATTCTGGTTGGAATATTTTATTGCATTATCCAGCAGGTTATTTATGATATTAATCAGGTGAACCTGATCACCCTTAACTACATCGTTAGTTGCTTCAAAATTTATTTCAAGTTTGCCATCTTTTTGTTCAAGAGGTAATTTAATATTATTAACTGCGGCCTTTATAATTTCATGTGCGTGAACCGGTTTTTCATTTAATTGAATTTCCTGTTTATCCAGTAATGCAGCCTGCAATATGGTTTCTACCTGCTGATTCATTCTTTTGTTTTCATCCTTAATGATACCAGAGAAATAATCCATTTTTGCCCTGTCCTGTATTACCTTTTCATTTTTCAAAGCATCAACGGCCAGCGAAATTGTTGCCAGGGGAGTCTTGAATTCATGCGTCATATTATTAATGAAATCAGACTTTATTTCACTTAATTTTTTTTGATTGAGCAGCGCTCTGATTGTAATAAAAAAAGCTGCAAAAATGATAAAGGTGAAAATAATTGCGCCAAGTACCATCCAGAACATTTGTTTCCATATAATATTTTTAACATGGGGAACTACAATTATAAGCAACTCTTCGGGGGAAAGCCCTTCCATAAGGCTTCCGCCGGGTGAGATAATTGGAACCACAAATGACTTGTTACGCACTGTATCCGCATAGGCGTCATAAAATTTTTTTGATTGCATATCATCTCCAATCATGGAAGTAGAAGTGATCGCAAATTCAAAATCAACATTTTTTATATAATTTTCTTCAAAGACTTTCTTAATTTTTGCCCTGATCTCTTCACGGGTAAACCTATGCACAATTGTGGAAGGAAAAGCATGTAGAGGAAAAAGTATTTCTGCATTTTTCCGGCTGTTAAGAGAAGATAAATTGCTCTTTTCTTCAGCAAGAACAGAAGCTGATGTAGCGGTTACCTTCGTCATAGTATTTTCGAATTGCTGTTCCTTGTCCTGAAGGGCCTGCTTAATCCATATTATCTGAAAAAAAATAATTCCAAGCAGTGAAACAAAAATTAGTATGGTAATAATGGGGAAAATTTTTTTCATGCAGAGCAAATTTAATCTTAGCTATTCCTAAAAACCAATACATACCTATATCCCGTAAATTTTAACGAACCCTTATCTTTTGATTTAAGATAAAAATTCCTGCAACAGAGCCAATTATCAGCAAATAAATATAATTTAGAATCATGATTACTCCATCCAGAGGTACCTTATTAATTGCAAATCCGTTCTTAAAAGATCCAAACTTCATAAGAACGGTTATTTTTCTTTGCGAACATAACGAAGATGGAAGTTTTGGCTTTGTTTTAAACAAGACATTTCCCAGTACACTCGAAGAATTAGTGCCGGAAATAAAATCGGGTTCCTTTCCTGTATTTCAGGGCGGACCTGTGCAACGGGATGCGTTACATTTTTTGCATCAATATCCACAATTAATAAGTGGAGGAGAAGAGGTACTCCCTGACGTATATTGGGGAGGTAATTTTGAAAGTCTCCTGGTCAATTTAAAAAATAATGACATAACAAACAACCGGATCAGGTTTTTTATTGGTTACAGCGGCTGGAGCGAAGGCCAACTGGAAAATGAACTTAAAGAAGAAAGTTGGCTTACTGTAAAGGCGACACGAAAACTTATTTTTGAAACAAAACCCGAAGATGTATGGAAAAATTCTTTGAGGCATTTAGGCGGCAATTATGAAATGATGATCAATTTCCCAATTGATCCGCAACTAAATTGATTTATCAATGATTATTCATTCTTAGAAAATTAAATTGGTTGAAAAGATTAGCACTTGTTTTTGGTATCTTAAGTATCGCTGTTTTCCTGTAACTCACCGGGAAGGAAAAGGGAAAGAGAAAACGAAACCCTCCCCAAAATAATGAATACTGCTTGTTTGATTCAATGCTGATTGCTTAAATTAGGAAGATAAATATTTTAATACAATCTGTTGTTATATAAAATCTTATTTTACTCTGCCAGGCTGGTCTTTTATTTCTATTGCAGGAAACTAATTGTCAAAAACAAAGACATGCTAAAGAAAGCAGGGCCTTTGCTGATTGCAGCTAATCATCCTAATTCATTCCTTGATGCAATAATTATTGCTACCATTTTCAAAAAGCCTGTTTATTCTTTAGCCCGAGGTGATGTTTTTAAAGGAAAATTTATTTCAAAGATCCTGTCTTCTTTAAATATGCTCCCGGTTTACAGAATAAGTGAGGGCGCTGAAAATCTGGGTAATAACTATTCCACTTTTGAAGCCTGCAATATAATTTTTAAGAAGAATGGTATTGTACTAATATTCAGTGAGGGCAGGTGTATTAATGAATGGAAACTACGTCCACTTAAAAAAGGTACTGCAAGGCTTGCCCTGGCTGCCTGGCAGGAAAACTATCCACTGGAGGTGTTGCCTGTTGGAATAAATTATAGCAGTTTCAGGTTATTTGGTAAAAATATCATTTTAAATTTTGGAACTCCCATTACCAAGGAAGATTCAGCCCCCGATTTTTCTTCCGGAAAAGCTGTAAATCAATTCAATGACAACTTACAATCTCAATTAGAGGATCTTGTTATTGCAATTGAAGGAGGGGACAAAGAAATTCTGAAAAAGCACTTTTATTTTCATCAATCATTCTTCAAGAAAATTATGCTGTTTATCCCCTCAGTTTTGGGATATTTAATTCACTTTCCCCTCTATTATTCCATTCATTTATTAATAAGAAAAATTGCAAACGACCACTATGACTCAATTATGATTGGATTACTTTTTTTTATTTATCCCTTTTTTTTAATTGCGGTTACTCTTGTCGTTTTTTTTATTACGCATAATTACTTCTCTTTTTCTTTATTATTGCTAATTCCACTGACGGCCCTAGCATTGTTGCATTTCAAAAAACAGATCCGATGAGTATGGGTTTCAAGGATTTCTTCAATTTGTAAAGATTTTTTATAACCTC
>OBLU010000146.1_pt1 | contig 65715 bp, 59 predicted proteins | sample 1518681 | NCBI WGS metagenome assembly OBLU01 (sample SAMEA3539304, study PRJEB22396) | soil metagenome | biome: tundra; feature: field; material: soil | place: USA | collected 2010-05 | depth 0.15 m | reverse complement strand
CGAACTCGAACGCATCTGAGCAGGCCTCTTTCCGAACAGCGGCGGATGACGGAACGTTCACCGGGGCATCGGGAGGCGCAGGCGCCGGACGACCTGGGCCGGCGACTCGGCGAGGCCGGCACCGAGGAGTCTCTTGTCCGCACTGATCAGGGGCATTTCGAGGAAGCGTCTCGCAGCCACTGCGAGGACAGAACGAATGGGGTTGGTCAACGGCCCTCGCTGAAAGGGAGCTCAGGCGACCGAGCTCAACCGGCTTCGGCGGCCGCCTCGTCACCGGATCCGCCGCCACGGCTCTTGAGACGATCGGCGAGGCTGCCTTCCTCCCCGAACAGTGTGGTCCGCCATCGTTCGACCAATTCGGTCGTATCCCGGTCGTCGGGATGGAAATCCGGCCGGTTGTAGTCACGTAGGTGGCGCCAGACATCGGCATGGAGGAACGGTGAGCTGCGCAAGGCACCGAGGCTTCGACGTAGGCGTTTGAGGTCTCGAGTGGCCGGGTCGCCCAACAAGGAGAGGAAGGTTTCGAAGATGACCGCGGCGATGAAGGCAACGGTCACCACATTCATGACCCTGACCCGTATGCGATAGTTGCCCACCGCCTCTTGGTAGACATCGAAGGCCACCGACTTGTGCTCCGATTCCTCGAGGGCGTGCCACAGCAACAGAGAGCGGATCTCGTCGACGGAGAACATGTTCCGGGCCTCGGGGCTGCTCAGCAGCACTTCGGCCAGCGTGGCCGTATAGTGCTCGAGCGCTGCGGTTACCGCCAGCTGAACCCTCTTCGAGAGGTACTTGCCGCCCAGCCCCTTGAACAAGAGCCCAACCCCCTTGTCGATGCGGTGGGTGGGATAGCCGAGCTGGTGGAGTCTGTCGTTGAACGTGCGATGCTCGCGGCCGTGAATGGCCTCTTGACCGATGAAGCCACCGACCTGTTTTTTGAGCTGGGGATCGACGATCTGGTCCCGGTAGTTGCGCACGGATTGCACGAAGAAGTCTTCCCCATTGGGGAAGAGCGCCGACAGTACGGAGACGAAGTGGCTCATCACCAGGTCGTCATTCATGTAATGGCGCGGCAGGTCGGTGGTCGGGTACTCAAAGGCGATCCGCCGGGTACGCACGGTGCGAAAGGGGATGGTTCGGGACTCCGCTGTTTCGGTGTCAGTCATCTGGTGTCTCCTTGGATCATCGTTGTTCGGTAGATGCCGTGGTGGCGGAAGAGTCGGTGGAGCCGACCAATGCCGGTGACAGCACGTTACAGAGAATTTTGAATTGGGCAAAGACCTCGGCGTGACGACCGAGCCGGTCACCGTCGATGGAGGTTTGCAGGGCCAATCCGGAAAGCAGGGCCACTGTCCCTCGGACAACTGTGGCGCCGATGGGATTATCGGCAAGGGTCGGAAAATACTCACTGACGACCTCGAGCACTATCTGGTCGACTCTTTCGGTGAATCCCCGGAAGCTGCTGGCGACGGTCGGATCGGTTCGGGAGGCCAGGCCCAGTTCGATCACCGCCGTCCAGGTGGGACTGCGCAGAATCCCCCAGAGCACGTCGATGGCCGCCTCGAGTGTGCGTTCCTCACGATCGAGGGCTTCAAAGGCGTCGATGAACTCTCGTCGGTGGCGAACGAGCAGATGCTCGCCGACCGCGGCCATCAGGGTGGCCTTGGTCGGGTAGTGGTGGACCTGGGCGCCCCGGCCGACATCGGCGCGGGCCACGACCTCGGGCAGGGTGGTCTTGGCCCAGCCCACTTCGACCAGGCACTCGACGGTGGCATCGAGGAGCCGCTCTTTCATGGCGGCCCGGCGCTCGGGTTGCGGGCGTCGCCCCCGCGGTGCCACACCGCTGGTGGCGACGGTGACACTCTCACGGGTACCGGTGGGTTGGGCTGGGCTCATCGAGCCGCCGCCGCAGAGATCTGCTGGGATGCGCCGATGATGGCGACCTCGTGAACGGCACGATCAAATGTCACGGTATTCCCCCGTTGACTGTGGCCCACCAGCCAACCGTACGCCGAAGCCCCACTTGCGGTCAAGACCGCAAGTAAATACAACTCCCTGGTCAGAGGCGGGTCATGCTCAGATTGTGGTAGATCAGCGGGTGGCCACGGCCTGATCGAGATCGTCGGCCTCGGTCGGGGACAACATCCGGTAGGACAGGTCTCTCCCCGGCCGCCACCAGACAGTGTCGGTGCATCGCCAGGCTTCGTGTCGCAGCACCCGCTTCAATACCTTGCTGGTGGCCGTGAGGGGAAGGTCGGATGCCACCCGCACGAACTTCGGGGCGGCCTTGGTTCCGAGGTCGGTCTGATCCGACAGGAACAGGCCGAACGCCTCCGGATCGAATTCGGTCCCCGGGCGGAGCAACAGGGCGGCCATCACCTGGTCCCCGACGGCGATGTCGGGTACGGCGTAGACCGAGGCGAGGATCACGTCGGGGTGGCGGGTGAGGATCGCTTCCACCGGGGCGGCGGCGAAGTTCTCTCCGTCCACTCGCAACCAGTCGTAGTCACGGCCGGCGAAATAGAAGAAGTCGTCGTCGTCCCGATAGGCGAGGTCACCGGTCCAGTACCACCCGTTCCGCAAGCGGGCCGCGTTGGCCTCGTCGTTGTGCCAGTAGCCCTCGAACCCGGCACCCCCGGTCTTGGAGACCATTTCGCCGATGGCCTCTTCGGCATTGAGCAGCCGACCGTATTGGTCGAACCGGGCCCGAGCGCACTCTTGGCCGGTCTCGGAGTCGAGGATCAAAGTGCCGGGCAGGGCCCGGCCCAGCGCCCCCCGGGGGGTGTCGGCCGTGCGGGTCACCGCCGCGCCACCCTCGGTCGATCCGTACGCATCCTGCACGATGCAGCCGAACCGCTGGGCGAATCGGGCGACGTCGGCCTCAGCGGCTTCGTTCCCGAACGCCCGCCGCAGGGGATTGTCGGCATCGTCGGGAAGTTCGGGGGTGGCCAGCACGTAGGACAACGGTTTGCCCACGTAGTTGAAGTAGGTGGCGCCGAAGGTGCGGACGTCGGAGAGGAATTGCGAGGCGGAAAAGCGTTCGCGGAGCGCCACGGTGGCCCCGGCGGCCAGCGCCGGCGCCCACCCGGTCATGAGGGCGTTGGAGTGGAACAGAGGCATCGGGATGTAGCAGACGTCGTCGGCGGTCAGCTCGAACATCTGGGCCACGATGGAACCGATGCGGGCCAGTCGTCCCTGGGAGCACAGGCACGCCTTGGGGGCGCCCGAGGTACCCGAGGTGAAGAGGAGCAGGCCCAACGAGCTCTCGTCGACTCCGGTCTCGACCGGATCGGGGAGCGGTGCTCCGCCCGCACCGGCCAGCAATGCTCCATAGGGGGAGAGGGAGCCGGGATCGCCGCCAACATCCCCCTCGGGGGAGTCGATGACCAGAATCCGCTCGGCGGGAAGGGTGGGCCCGAGGTCGTAGCCGTCGACCAGTTGGGAGTAGGCGGTGTCGGTGATCAATAGCTGGCACTCGGTGTGGGACAGGTCCCGGGCCAACTCGTCGCCCCGGTGGGTGGGGTTACCGCCGACCACCACCGCACCACAGAGTGCCGCAGCACCCATCCAGAAGACGTACTCGGGCACGTTGTCCAAGAGCAGGGCCACATGGAAGGGCCCGGGCTTCCGCATCCGAACCAGGACGTCCGCCCGCTCGGCCTGGGCCGACACGACCTCGGCGTAGGTCCACGACCGGTCCCTGAACACCAGACCGGGGTGTTGATCGTCGGCCCGCTGTCGGATCAGTTCGTCGATTGTCAGCACCGGTCCCCCTCGTTCACAGTAGGCACATTACGCTCCCGGGCGGGCTGTGTAGGCACAAATCTGTAACACGTTGCAATTTAGTCGGTGTGCGTGTTACCGTGCCAATGCGCCCGGAGCGAGCATTCCCATCCCCGAGAGCGCCCCCGTGGGACCGAGAGGAGCACCACCACAATGGAGTTCGGAGTCTTTCTCAACGGCTATCTGCCCGGCCCGGCGGCCCACGATCCCGCCGCCGAGCACGAGATGTACAAGCGAGAGATCGCCTATGTCATCGAGGCCGACAAGTACAACTGGAAGTACGCCTGGATCGGCGAACACCACTCGCTGACCGAATACAGCCACATGTCGTCACCCGAAGTGGTGATGGGCTATCTGGCCCACGCTACCGAGCGCATCCATATCGGTACCGGCATCATGAACCTCTCTCCCCGGGTCAACCACCCTGTTCGGGCGGCCGAGCGGGTGGCGGTGCTCGATCACGTCCTCGAGGGACGCTTCGAGTGGGGCACCGGCCGCGGAGCCGGCAGCCACGAGATCGCCGCCTTCAACATTCTCGACAAGAACTCCACGAAAGCTGAGTGGAACGAAGTCATCCGCGAGATCCCACGGATGTGGGAGCAGAAGGACTACATGTTCGAGGGGGAGCACTTCACCGTGCCGTACCCGCACAACATTCTGCCCAAGCCCTACCAGGGCAAGGGCCACCCGCCCATCTGGGTGGGCTGCGGTAACCCGGGTACCTTCACCCAGGCCGGCGAGCTCGGTATCGGTGCCATTGCCTTCAACTTCGAGCCCATCTACAACCTCAAGGGTCGCATCGACGCTTACAAAGAGGGCGTGGCCAACTGCACCGAGCCATTGGGGCAGTTCAAGAACGACAACGTGATGATGACCAATGCGGTCATCTGCCTCAACGACCGGAAGAGGGCACGCGAGGTGGCTCTCCGGCGCGGCCGCGGGTACCTCTACTCGTTGGTGTGCAACTACCACGACACCATTCCTCACCAAGAGGGAGTCCCGGTGTGGCCGGAGCGCCCCAACACCATCACCGACGAGGCGATGCTCGACTACCTCATCGAACAGGGATGGATGCTGTGTGGCGAGCCCGACGAGGTGGCCGAGCAGGCAGCCAAGTACCAGTCAGTGGGATGTGACCAGCTGGTGTTCGGGCTGCCGTCGGACTCCTTCATGGAGGACGAGGTCTACGAGATGCTCGAGGTGTTCGGGACCAAGGTGATCCCCCAGTTCGATACCGATCCGGTCCATTCGACCACCCGGTACCGCGAAACGGCCAAGCGGAAGTACTCGGACTTCAACTTCCCGGTCCCCGATATCACCGTGGAAGAGCTGCCCACCAACGCCATGATTCAGCTGGACGGTACCCGCACCTTCTGATCGACGGTCGTCCTGGTCACGCTGACCACGCCGCCAGCAGTGCATCGACGGTTGTCAGCGTGGCGATCAGGGGGAAGGTGTTGTCCAACACCGCGTCGGCGTACGCCGCCGGAAGTCCGGCCACTGCGTCGCGGGGGACCACCACCTGGTAGCCGAGGTTGACGGCTTCGATGGCCAACCCGAGCACGCCGAGATTTACCGACACGCCGGTGGCGATGACGGTGGTGACCCCGAGGTTGCGCAGCCAGGTGTCGAGCGACGTGCCGTTGAAAGGGGAGACGCCTGATAGCCGGGGACAGACCAGATCGGTCGGCTCCGGGGCCAACTCGGGCACGATCTCGGCTGAGGGGGTGCCGCTCAGCATATGGTCGGGATTGCGCAGGGCGGCGGCCACCAGTTGGCAGTTCACCGCCGTCCCGGCCCGGTCGGGTCGGAATTCGGCGGTGCAGTGGATGACCTTCACCCCGAGCGACCGGGCAGTCGAAACCAACCGGGCGGTGGCGGGAATGACCCCCACCCGGGCCGCGGCGTCAGCCAGTTGCGGAAAGGCACTCAGGTCGCCGACCACCCCCCGTTGGATCTCCATGGTCAGTACCGCGGTATGGGCGGGGCGGGTGAGGTCGGCGAGGTCGATGGGCATCGGGCAGGTCTAGTCCGGTTCGGGGATCACCCGGGCACCGAAAAGGTGGGCACCGGGCATCGGGCTCACGAGCTGGTCGAGGTCCTGGCGCCACCACTGTCGGTCTCGTGGGGCACGCCCCTCACGATGTCGTCGGCCCACCGGTAGTCGGGCTTGCCACTCGGCGACCGCAGGATGGTATCCACCACATGGAGCTGGCGGGGGACCTTGAAGCCGGCGATGGCCTCCCGGCAGTGTTGCTGAATCTCTTCGAGGGTGGGATGCCGACCGGCTCTCGGACAGATGATGGCTGTCACCCGCTGTCCCCACCGCTCGTCGTCGGCACCGACCACGATGGCGTCGAACACGTCGGGGTGAGAGCGCACGGCTGACTCGACCTCTTCGGGGAAGATCTTTTCGCCCCCGGAGTTGATGCACACCGAACCCCGCCCGAGAAGGGTGATGGAGCCGTCCTCTTCGATGGTGGCGAAGTCGCCCGGCATCGAATAGCGGGTGCCGTCCACGTTGATGAACACCTCGGCCGACTTCACCGGATCGTTGTAGTAGCCGAGAGGCACATCACCACTTCGGGCGATCTTCCCGATGGTGCCCGAACCCGGGATCACCGGTTTGAGGTCGTCATCGAACACCACTGTGTTGCCGAGGGCTGTCACCGTTGGGCCGCTCTTCATAGCGGTGTTCCCCTTGCCCACGATGGTCATGCCGTTGTTGCCCGACTCCGACGAGCCCACCGCGTCGGTGATCATGATGTTGGGAAGGCGATTGAAGAACTCATCCTTCACCGGGGCGGAGAACAAGGCGGCCGACGACACCACTGCGTACAGCGAGGTGAGGTCGTAGGAGGCCCCGGGATCGTCGAGCGCCTCGACCAGGGGCTTGCCCATCGCATCGCCGGTGATCATCACCGAGTTCACCTTTTCGGTCTCCACCAGGCGCCATACCTCGTGGGGGTCGAACTTGCCCATCAACACGATGCGGTTTCCGACGAAGCTCTGACCCATCACCGCCCACTGGGTAGCGCCATGCATGAGGGGAGCAATGGGTAGAAAGACGATCTGGGCCCCGCCCTGGGCCCGACCCTTCTCGACCATGGCCTCAGGTCCCGAGACACGGGTATTGGTCAACGGGTCCACCCCACCACCGAGAGCGAAGAAGACGTCCTCGTGGCGCCACACCACGCCCTTGGGCATCCCGGTGGTCCCACCGGTGTAGAGGATGTACTGATCATCGTTGGAACGAGGTCCGAAGTCGCGCTCGGGCCCACCCGAGGCGAGGGCGTCCTCGTACGGGACCGCTCCGGGGGGGAGGGGCTGATCGGAACCGTCGTCGACGGTGACGACGTGCCGGAGTTCGGGAAGGTCGGGGAGCAACTCGGTGACTCGGGGCCCGAACTCGGCCTGATGTACCAGTGCCACCAGATCCGCGTTGGTGAAGAGGTAGCGGAGCTCTTCTTTCACATAGCGGTAGTTGATGTTGATCCACACCGCCCGGAGCTTGAACACCGCCCAGGCCGTCTCCACCCACTCCACGCGGTTGACCGAGTAGATGCCGACATGGTCTCCGGGACCTACCCCGTTGGCGGCCAGGTGATGGGCGAGGCGATTGGCCCGATCTTCCATCTCCGCGTAGGTGCGCCGTTTCCCGTCGGCCACCAGGTACTCATTGTCGCCGAAGGCATCTACTGCCGCCTCGAACAGGTCAGCGAGGTTGAACGTCATCGGCCGATAAGTAGAACACGTTTCTGTTCTGGCGGCAAGCAGAGCAGGCCGGCCAGGTACCGCTGAGGCCGGGGCCAGGAATGAGTGCCGCCTCAGTCATCAGGGACCGAGGAGGGAAGCACCGGCGCCGAGACCACCTCGCGGATCGATTGCGCCAGGCCGGGGCCGTCCAGACCGAACCGGGCCAGGATGCGGTCCGGTTTGTCCTGGGGAATGTAGGCACGGGGAATCCCGAGCACCGTTACCGGTGGCACCCCGGCGTCCCCGTCGTCGTCACCGGGGAGTTGGCGATCCCGGTGCAACGTGGCCATGGCGTCAGCCAAGAACATGCCGGCCCCGCCCTGGCGCATGCCGTCTTCGGCGGTGAAGACCTGTCGATGGCGGGCCGCATCCACCAACATGTCGGGGTCGGGGGGGCTTACCACCCGCACATCCCACACGGTGACGTCGATGCCCTCGACCCGAAGTTTGTCAGCGGCTTCCTCGGCGGCGGCGACCATCTTGCCGACGGCCAGGATGCATACCCCGCCGTCACCCTCCCGAAGCCGCCGGGCATGGATGCCCGATCCGACCGAGCCGCCGGCCACCACCGGTGCCGGGGTCTTCGGGAAGCGGATGACCGATGGGCCTTCGAGAGACAGGGCCTCGTCGAGCATCACCTCCAGCTCGGGTGCCGATGATGGCGCGAAGACCGTCATGCCCGGGATGGACAGCGCCAGGGTCATGTCGAGCACGCCATGGTGGCTCGGTCCGTCGTCGCCGGTGATGCCGGCTCGGTCGAGGGCGAAGACCACCGGGACGTTGTGGAGGCCGACGTCGAGATTGGCCTGGTCGAAGGCCCGGGAGAAGAACGTGGAATAGATGGCCACCACTGGTCGCAATCCGGCCATGGCCATGCCGGCCGCCGCCGTCACCGCGTGTTGTTCGGCGATCCCCACGTCCACGAACCGGTCGGGGAATCGCGCCTCGAACGGAAGCAACCCGGTAGGACCGGGCATGGCCGCGGTGATGGCCACGATGCGGGGATCGGATTCGGCGTTGCGGAGCAGCGCCCGGGTGAAGGCATCGGTGTAGGTCTCCGGCGGGATGACCGCCACGGGATCCAACTCGGTGGCCAGGCCCGAGCCTTTGGGCGCCCGGTCACCGGGCGACCGGTCACTGGGCGCGATCGGCTTCACCTTGAAGTCATGGAGACGTTGGATGTCGTCCTCTTCGGCTGGCGCATAGCCCCGGCCCTTTTGGGTGATCACGTGGATGAGGATCGGCCCTTCCCACTCCGAGGCGTTGGCCAGAGCCTGTTCGACCTCGGCGATGTCGTGGCCATCGATGGGACCCGCGTACCGGATGCCGAGTGCCTCGAAAAAGGTGTGGGGGGTGACCACCTCTCGGACGGCACTGGTGAGCCCGTGCACACCGGAGTAGGCCAACCCGCCGACCGCAGGGATCCCCTGGAGCAGATTCCTGATCCGTTGCCGGGCCTGGACGTAGGTGGGGTTGAGCCTGAGGTGGGTGAGACCGACCGAGAGGCGCGACACGGTTGGTGCGTACGAGCGGCCGTTGTCGTTCATCACGATGAGAACCGGCGAACCCGAGTGGCCGATGTTGTTGAGGGCTTCGTAGGCCATGCCGCCGGTCAGCGCCCCATCTCCCACCACCGCCACCACTTTGCGTTCGACCCCTTGGAGTTCGAAGGCACTGGCCAACCCATGGGCATAGCTCAGGATGGTGGAGGCGTGGCTGTTCTCCACCCAGTCGTGTTCCGACTCGGCCCGGTTGGGGTAGCCCGAGAGCCCACCGGCCTGGCGAAGGCTGGTGAATGCCTCGCGTCGGCCGGTGACCAGTTTGTGGACGTAGGCCTGATGGCCGGTGTCCCACAGAAGGACGTCCCGGGGGGAGTCGAAGGTGCGGTGGAGGGCCAAGGTCAACTCCACCACACCGAGGTTGGACCCGAGGTGGCCACCGGTGGTGGTGACGGCACCCACAATGAACTGGCGGATCTCCGCGGAGAGCTCCGTCAACTCCTCGGCGGACAGGGTACGGAGGTCGGAAGGGCTGTCGATGCGATCGAGGATGTTGGGCATAGGCGTTCTGGCTTCCACGATACCAGTGACCGGATGCGGAAGTCTGGGCTGGCCCTACTCCCAAAAGTGGGTTGTTGCCCTATGAGTCCCAGGTCACAGGTGCCGTTTGACGGCCATGAGGGCCGCCACCAAACCTGCCAAGGCCGCGGTGACTCCCAGGCCCGCGCCGAGACCCCAGGTATCGGCGAGCAGACCGATGATCGGGGCACCGGCCACCCATCCGAGGTAGCCGGCTGCGGTGAAGGCGCTGACGGTGGCGGTGGGCCGACTGGCAACGGTGGAGACGTGGGCCATCAACAGCGGCCAGAAGATGGACGAGCCCCCGGCAGCCAAGGCCAGGCCGAATCCGGCCAGCAGCGGTGTGGAAGCGAGTGCTTCGAGGGCCAGTCCCGCACAGGCGCCACCGGCCCCGGCGATCACGCCCAGCCGCGGCCCGATACGGCCCAGGCTGGGACCGCCCATCCCGCGGGTGAGGATGGCAATGCCTTGTCCGAGGCCGTAGGCCGACGCACCGACCAGGGCGGTAGCGGCCAAGTGGGTCCGGAGAAAGAGGACCCCCCAGGTATCCACCCCCCCTTCGACGATCTCGGCGGCGGCGAAGACAATGAGCAACATGACGAGGCCATCGGCCCGCAGCAGAGCCAGGGAGCGGAGAAAAGGGACATGGGAGTCGTCATCGGCATCGAGGTGGTCGCCATCTGCCGCAGAGGCATCCGATCGGCGTGGGTCCGATCCTCGGACATGAACCCAGGCGGCGATGGGCAGGGCGACCACCGCCACCATTGGCCAGACCCACCGCCACGACACCTGTACTTGCACCAGCGAGCCCAACGCAACGGCACCGAGGAGGGCACCGACGTTGAAGATGCCGTGGAAACGGACGAGACCACCGGGCCGGTTCCCCAAGCGAGCCGCCGAGGCCGCATTCATGGTCATGTCCACGCAACCTCCGGCGGCCATGGTGGCGATGAACACCGCGATGAACTCGGTGCGAGTGCGAGCTGCGCCGGTAAGGGCCAGAAGCACAGCCCACACCAATAGCGACCGGACCAGGGTGGGGACCGCCCCCCACCGTTCGGCCCGGTTGCCGACGATGGCCCCGACGATGCCGCTCGCGGTGACGGCCACCGCCAACAGGGTGCCGAGTTGAGCGTCCGACAAGCCGTACGAGGAACGGATGTCGGCGGTAGCCACCGCCCAACTCCCCCAGAACATACCGAAGACGACGAAGGTGCCACCGATGGGAAGGAGCGCTCTACGCTCCTCGCTTCGCACTGTGGAGACCGGGGTATGCACAGCCAATGAAGCCTTAGGTGCGGACTGCTCAGCCGGACAGAGGGTGGTATGGGTGAGGGACCTCCACCACATCGAGGTCATCGATGCCGGCAAAGTCTGAGGGATTGCAGGTGTAGACCGGAAGGTCATTGGCTATCGCGGTGGCCGCGATCATTGCATCCAAGGCGCGGGCGTTGGCCTTGCGGCCGGAACGCTGCAGCGATGATGCCACCCGCCCAAAGGCGCGAGCCGCGTCACTATCGAACGGGAGCGGATCGAAGTCGGACTCGGCTTGCTGCAGGTGTGCTTGTCGAGCAGCCCGGGTTGCCTCTTGCTTTGCCACCAAGGGACCGACCGTAAGTTCCGCCAAGGTGACAGCGGTGATGAGAGGTTCCGCCGGGAGTTGGGTTGCGTCGGTGATCCTGGCAAGAAGGATGACTGTCGATGTATCGAGAATTCCACGGTCGCAGCGGTTCGACTGCATCAGAGCGTGTTGTCCACCACGGCGTCGATATCTTCCCGAAGGTCATTCGGATCGATGGATGGGAGCCGATGCCAGCGGACGAGTAGTGCGGCCGCAGTCAAACCCGGGCGAGCGACGGGACGGAGCTCGGCGACCGGCTTGCCTCCGCGGGTGATGATCACCGCCTCTCCCTGTGCGGCACGATCTACAACCTCACCACCGTGATTACGGAGGTCTCGGATGGTTACCATGGCCATGGTAACACTGTATCACCCGTGATACGCGGTCAGCCCTTAGCTCAACGGTTGTTCGACAATGGCCGGAGAAGGCGACGTGCACGTTGCCACCTCGGCCACCCTTCTCCGGCGAGCGGGAGGGCTCATCCAGGCCGGCCAGGAGATCGGCGACCATGGCCTTCTCGGGTGGCCATGCAGGTGTCCGGCGCCGCTCCGCGACTCCGCGAGCTCCGGGTTCCACCGCGTGTCGTCAGCTTCTTTACGCCTGTCGGGCCCGTCGAGGTTCACAGAGCCGAGTCGATCTGAACAAAAGAACTGGCGGGCTCAGCGGGCGTTGGCCAGGAAGGTGTCACGATCCACCACTACCCGGGACACCTTTCCTGCCGCCACCAACCCCGACGCGTCGGAGACCGACACGGTGAAGGTGAGCCGGCGTCCCTCGATGCGGTCGAGTGAGGCTTCGGCCCGGACGTCGCCCCCCACGACCACCGGGACCAGGTGGTCGAACTGCACCCGCTTACCCACGCTGGTGCTCCCCTGGGGGAGGTGCCCCTCTAAGGCCAGGCACGAGGCTTCCTCGCACAGCGCCAACAGCCGGGGAGTGGCCAGCACCGGGACGTCACCCGCGTGGAACGCCTCGGCCGTATCGTCATCGGTCACATGAAGCTCGACTCGGGCGGACAAACCGGTGCGCAAGGCCACGCCGGTACCATACGGGAGACAGCCCGGGGTCGGCCACCAGACCCGGGTTGGCCCAGTGAGGAGGCAGTGGTGATCGACACACCTGTATTGGAGCGCGTGCTCGGAGCAGCGCTCCACCACGGCGGGGAATTTGCCGAGGTATTCGCGGAAGACCGATCGATCTCATCGGCGTTGCTCGATGACGGACGGGTGGAAGAACTGTCCTCGGGACGGGAGCGGGGTGCTGGCATCAGGGTGGTCACCGGCGATACCACCGGGTTTGCCCACACCGCCGACCTCAGCGAGGAGGGTCTCCTCAGAGCGGCCGAAGCCGCCTCGGCGGTGGCCCGTAGTGGAGGTGGAGGCACCCACACGGTGGCGGTCGGGTCCCTGCACACGGTGGAGGGAGTCCGTCGGATCGGATCGGATCGGGCACCCACGGTGCCCAAGGCCGACACTCTCGATCTGTTGCGCCGGGCGGACGAGGCCGCCCGGGCCTCCGGTGGCGGCATTTCCCAGGTGCAGGCCGGTTACGGCGGTTCGAGACGCGACGTGCTGATCGCCAATTCGGAAGGGTTGCTGGCCACGGACCAGCAACGCCGGACCCGGTTCTCCGTTTCGTGCGTGGCCGAGGGGGACACAGGCCTCCAGACCGGTTCGGAGACCGCCGCCCGTACCCTCGGCTACGAACTGTTCGACGAAGTATCGGTGGAGGAACTGGCTCGCATGGCTGCGGGTCGAGCCCTGTCCAAGTTGTCGGCTCGCCCGGCGCCGTCCGGTGAGGTGCCGGTGGTGCTGGCCGGCGGCAGTGGCGGCATCCTCTTCCATGAGGCCTGCGGGCACGGCCTCGAGGCCGATCACATCGCCAAGAATGCCTCGGTGTACGTGGGCCAGGTGGGAAAACAAGTGGCCAGTCCGTTGGTCACCCTGGTCGATGACGGCACGGTGGGCTCCGAGTGGGGCACCTTCGGCTTCGATGACGAAGGTCGGCCGGCCCAACGCAACGTGCTCATCGAGGATGGCATCCTCACCGAGTACCTGTGGGACTACCTCCGGGCCCGCAAAGAGGGCCGGAAGTCGTCCGGCAACGGTCGGCGCCAGACCTATCAACACCTGCCCATGGTGCGGATGACCAACACATTTCTGTTGCCGGGCAACGACGACGCCGACGAGATCGTGGCGCAGACCCCCCATGGCGTCTACGTGGCAAAACTGGGCGGCGGGCAGGTCAACACCACCACCGGCGACTTCGTGTTCGGTACCACCGAGGCGTATCTGATCGAGGGAGGACGGATCACCGAACCGCTCCGCGACGCCAACCTCATCGGGAACGGGCCCGAAATCCTGAAGCGGGTGGACGCGGTGGCCACCGACTTCGCCATGACCCCGGGAACCTGTGGCAAGGACGGCCAGAGTGTGCCGGTGGGGTGTGGCCAGGCCACGCTCCGGATCACCGGCGTGACCATTGGGGGTACCACGGAATGACGACTGCTACTGAGACCACATCGGCCGCGGCCGGCCCCCACCCGGACGGTCCCGACGACCTCCTGGCCCTGGCGGATCGGGTGGCCGGTTGGGCGCGATCGGGGGAGGAGGTCGAGGTCTACGTGGCCCGGGGTGACGAGACGGAGATCCGCGCCTATGACGGTGAGGTCGAATCCCTGACCTCTGCCACCTCGGCCGGCATCGGGGTTCGGGTGGTGGTCGATCACAAACTCGGTTTCGCCTGGGCCGGCTCTCTTCACGAATCTGTCCTGGCGGAGACGTTGGACGAGGCTCGTGACAATGCCACCTTCGCCACCCCCGACGATCACGTTCAGTTGGCGGCGCCCGATGGCGTGGGCGCGGTGCCGTTCGACCTGTGGGACGAAGCCCTGTCAAGCATTCCGACCTCGCAGAAGGTGGCCCTGGCCCTGGCGCTGGAAGCACAGGCCCGAGGGGCGGATCCCCGTATCCGACAGGTGTCGTCGGCTGACTACGGCGACACCTCGGTGGAGGTCGCCCTGGTATCGACCACCGGCATCCGCTCGTCGAATCGCAAGACGCAGGGTTTCATCTCGGTCGGGGTGATCGCCGGGGATGGCGATGCCAGCCAGACCGGTGGTGGATTCGATACGGCCCGTGGGTTCGACGGGCTCGACCCCGACAAGGCCACCGCCGACGCGGTGGGGCGAGCGGTGCGCATGTTGGGAGCCACCAAAGGCCCGTCGGGACGCTCGGTGGTGGTCTTCGACCGGCGGGCGGCATCCACGTTGCTGTCGGTGATCTCCACCGCGCTGTCGGGAGAAGCCGTGGCCAAGGGCCGTTCGTTCTTCGCCGGAAGGATCGGTGAACAGGTGGGGGACACCGGGCTCACCCTGGTCGACGATCCCACCAATCCGTTGGCCTACGGGGCGGCGTCCTACGATGCCGAGGGCCTGGCCTGCCGGCGTAACGAGCTCATCGTGGCGGGGCTCTTGAAGGGCTTCTTGTATGACACGGTGGCCGGGTCACGGGCCGGAGTGGCCTCGACCGGCTCGGCGGTGCGGGGTGGCTTCGCCGGAACCCCGGGGCCGGGCTGCCGGGCACTGGCCTTGACGCCGGGCCCCGAGGGATTCGATGAGGACGGGGTGCTGGCGGCGGTGGGTGGCGGGCTCTTCGTACAGTCGATGACCGGGGTCCATTCGGGGGTGAATCCGATCAGTGGTGACTTCTCGGTTGGTGCCGAAGGGCTCATGATCCGCGACGGAAAGCTGGCCGAGCCGGTTCGGGAGATCACCGTGGCATCGACCCTCCAGAGAATTCTGCATTCGCTGGTCGCGGTGGGGGCCGACGTCGAGTGGCTTCCCGGGATCGCCGCCGGTCAGACCTTGGCCGTAGGTGACATGCAGATCAGCGGGGTATAGAAGAGCTCGCTATATCAGGTTGATATTATTTGGGTGTGGATTTCGCCCCCCGATTGAGAACTGCCAGAATTGCAGCCCGGTTGAGTCAGACCGAGTTGGCCAAGCTGGCCGAAACCAGCCAGTCGAGAGTTTCGTCATACGAGCAGGGCAAAGTGACTCCGGCCCGGGCCACCAGAGACCGACTTATTCATGCGACTCGATCAACTCCTTCTCATGTGCTGTTCCAACAACGAGAGCGAGTGGTGGAATTGGCGGAGGGTCGCCATGCCTCCAATGTCCGGGTGTTCGGCTCGTGTGCCCGGGGTGAAGACACGACACAGAGTGACATCGATTTGGTAGTCACCTTTGGCCCCGAAGCCTCGCTGTTTGATCAGGTGGGTCTTGAAATGGACCTCTCGGAGTTGCTCGACTATCCGGTCCAGGTCATTTCGGAACGCTCAGTAAGGCCGGGATCGTCCATCGCTCGGGATACCGTCCGTGTGTGAAGAAGCGCACCGATGGGGAGCCGAACGGTGAACGGATTACTCCGGGCCGGAGCATGGATTCCGGGCTCCACATGTCGTCGCCGGGTGAAAGGTTGGAAGAGCAACTCGGAAGTCTCCGGAGATGCATGGATGACGCCGGTGTGTTGGTAGCCGACGGCAAAGAACTCTATGACTCGAATTGGATGGCCAAACGGGCGGCAAAGAACATCGTGACCGAGTTCGCGGGGACGGCCAACCGGCTCCCTGACCATTTCAAGGAAACACATCCGACAGTTCCTTGGTCGGAGATTCGTGGATTGAGAAACCGAGTTGTCCACGACTATGAAGCCACCGACACCGAGATCGTCTGGAGGGTACTTGCTGTCGAGTTCGTCGTTATCCGCAATCAACTCGGGTTGTAGGCGCGTATAAGCGGGCGCACTGTTACTTGGCGGTGGCGGCTTGAGTGCAGGCGGCCAGGGCGCTGGGAGTGGCCGTGTAGTAGATCGACCCGGCGATATCCAACCCGTAGGGCCCACCGGTGGGAGCGGTCGGGGTCTGGCCTACCCACAGCGGTGAAGACGTGGCGCCGGCGGCGGCCGAGCCTCCGGTCGAGGCGCTCGAGACACCCGCGCCGGCCCCCACCGTCAGCGTGAATGTTTGGACCACGAACAGCCGGGGAAACGAATCGAGGCCGGCGATGAATGCGGACATCTGGGCGTAGTTGCCGGTGATGTGCATTTTGACCGGGATCGGGACCACCCCGCTGGAGACGGGTGCTTGGCCCGCTACCGGAGGAGCGGTGGCGGCGGTGGTTCCGGAGGCGCTGTTGCTGGTCCAGGAGAAGGAGGGGATCGAGGTCCCCGACGAACCCACCAGGGCGGTGAGCTGGTTGTAGAAGGACGACTGCTCAGCGGCAAGGTCTCCCGGGTTCTGAACGCTCGGGATCTGCACCGAGATCTTCTGCAGGACCGCGCACTTGGCCGGAAGCGTATGCTTTTCCGACTGCAGCGTGGTCAACGTGGACAGCAGTTGCTGTTGTTGACCCACCAGCTGTGTCTTTTGCGCGTTCAGATTGGAGAGCTTTGAACTCTGAGGTGAGATCAGAAGCGCGTACAACAAGATGGCGGCGACGATTCCCACCACGGCGACCAACAGTGGCCTCTGGTATTCCTTGACAGTGCTCATTGCAGGCTCGCATTCTTGGCCAAGCTGGCGAAGGGGGTAACCGAGATTGTGCAGGGGAACGATACGGAACCGTCGGAATTGGTGGTGATCGAAGTGGGGACAGGGTTGGCAAACATCTTGGCCGGATCATTGGCGATGGCCTGAGTCCATAGGGAGGGGCTGGTGAGCCCGGGCCCGGGCCCGGTGAGGGCGGTGGCCACAAAACCGATGGAAGCCGACACGGTGTTGCTGGCCGGAGTGGTCGTGGCCGGGGTGGTCGTGGCCGGGGTGGTGGCCGTCCCGTTCCCGCTGGTTCCCACGAACGACTGCACCTGTAGCCGGGCCGGTGTGATCGAGATCAGGTTGGTGAGGGCCTGGGGCCAGTCGATGGATTGGCCCAGTACATTGGTCCGCCGTGCCTTCCCCTGGGTGTAGGCGGCGTCGGCGGCCACCACCAGGTTGTATTTGGGTATCTGCGCATTCAGTGTGCCGATGCTGGAGTTGAGAGCGTTCACATCGTTCTGAGCACTGTGCACTTGGAAGATCTTCCACCCGCCGAAGACGGCGAGCAGTACCACGATGACCGCGGCCACCTGCATCGTTCGCTGTTGGATGTTGTGGAGCCGGGTTCGCCTGATAATTTCGGGGGGCAGCAGATTGGACTGCTTCACCGCCGGATTGGACTCGGGGAGGGCCAGGCCTATCGGCGTCGAGAGGACGGGGCTGACCTCGGCTGCCTGGTCGGGGGTGAGGTCGACCTTGGTGATGTCCAGCCGGTCCAATGGGGAGACCGAATGGACCGGAAGATGGATCTGAGCGCCCAGCATGGGAATGAAACCGTGGAGAGACGACCCGCCTCCGGTCACCAGGATGCGGGAGACGGGGAGACGACCGGGCAACGACGCGAAGTACTGGATCGAGTTGCGGATTTCGTTGATCAGATCATCGACAGTCACTTGGATTGACTGCATTGCGGCTTGCACCTGAGGGGTGGGCTCCCCCAGGCGGCGTTTGAGCGCCTCGGCATCGGCCAGGGGCAGATCGAGAGCGGAGGCGATGGCGGCGGTGGTGGCATTGCCACCTGACCCGATGGTGCGGACGAACTGCGGGCGCCCGTTCTGATGGATGACCACCACCGTGAGGCCGGCGCCGACCGACACGATGGCTTCGGGTTGGTCGCCGGCCGCACCGTCAAAGATCGCTCGGACCAGAGCGGAGGACACCAGGTCCACGCCCTCGACGACCAGCCCGGCGTTCTCGGCCACAGCGACGACTCCTTCGACCAGATCGGCGTGGGCCGCGGCCACCAGTACCCGGCGCATTTTGGCGCCTTCGGGAGAGGTGTAATCGGAGAGGACCTGCGATGAGAGGATGGTCTTGTCGGGAGGGAAGGGGATGACCTCCTCGGAGTGGAAACGGACGGCGCTGTCCACTTCGTTGTCCGGAACGAACGGAAGGTCGATTTCGCGGGTGATGGCCCGAAGTCCGGCAATCCCGACGATCACCGAGGTGGTGGAGAACCGACCGTTCTTCCACAGGCGACGCACCGCTTCTGCCACTGCGGTGGCATCGTGGATCTCTCCATTGACAACCGAACCCGGCGGCAGTCCGATCTGGCCGTAGTTGAGGAGTTTGGGTGGCTTCGAACTGACATCGAGCTCAGCAGCGCGGACCGCGCTGGTGCCGATGTCGAGGCCCACGATCAGATCCGCCATGGATAAGCTCCCTTCGCAGCGCGCAGGGCCACTTCAGTGGCCAGCTGCGGATCGACGCCCAACCCACGCCATTCAGGCTGATTGAGCTCGCCGTGCGTCTCACCATGTCGTTGTGACACCTGGGGATACCTGATTTCTGTTGATGCCTGCTCAGTTGTGCACACGAACCGTACCCGCTCATCCGCTCTGCAGGGAGTATCGGAACGAAGGGGGCTCAGCTTGAACGAGCGAGGACAATCTGGAGCAACCCGGATGAATGGAAAGACTTGAGAACAGGCATCACCGTCGACGCCTCCGATCTGGCCCATCTCACCAGCGGTCCTATGGCCTATCCCTCGCCTGGTCACGGGCGCTGCCCGGTTTGGACGACACCCCGGCGCTCCAGCAGCACCTTGAGGTCGTGGGGGTTGGTGGCGCTTTTCATGGCTTCGCGGACATTGATCACTCCCTCGGCCACCAAGCCGGCCAGAGACTGATCGAATGTCATCATCCCGTAGTACTCCCCATCAGCGATGATGGCCTCGATATCCGATGTCTGGATCGAATCGACGATGGCCTGTTGGATGCGCCCGTTGGAGACCAGCAGCTCGAGTGCGGGGACCCGACCCTTTCCGTCGGCGGTGGGAACCAGTCTCTGACAGATGATCCCCCTTATCGATCCGGCCAGGCTGACCCGGATCTGGTTCTGCTGGTGAGGAGGGAAGAAGTCGACGATACGGTTTATGGTTTCGGTGGCGTTGATGGTATGCAGGGTCGAGAGCACCAGGTGGCCTGTCTCCGCAGCGGTGAGGGCGGCCGACACTGTCTCCAGGTCACGCATCTCACCGACGAGGATGACATCAGGGTCTTGACGGAGCACCACCCGCATGGCCGATGAGAAACTGTCGGTGTCGAATCCGACCTCACGCTGGTCGATGGTGGCCAGGTCATCGGCATGGTAAAACTCGACCGGATCTTCAATGGTCACCACGTGACAGGCCCGGGTGTGATTGATGTGATCGACCATGGCGGCCAGCGTCGTGGTCTTTCCGGATCCCGTCGGACCGGTGACCAACACCAGGCCCCGGTGCTCTTCGGCCAGCCGGGTGATTGTCTCGGGCAGGCCGAGATCGGACACGGTAGCCGCATTGGCTCGCACCAGGCGCATGGCCATGGCGACTGACGATCGTTGATAGTAGGCGTTGACCCGAAATCGACCGAGACCGGGCACGCTGTAGGCAAAGTCGACTTCGTGATGCTTACGGAAGTGCTCGAGAATGCCGGGCTGCATCATCGACTCGGCGAACGCCAATGTCTCTTCCGCAGTGAATCGCTGCTCATCGATGAGCGGCCGCAGCGCCCCGGAAATCCGCATGCGGGGCACCGCGCCTGCTTTGACATGAAGGTCTGAACCGTCAAGTTCAGCAAGCAGAACCAGCAGTCGATCGAGGTCCGCTCTGTCCACGTCGGCAGTGTACGGCTGAAACACCTACCGTGCGAGGAGAATCAACGAAGCCGATGGTTCCCGACGTTTGCGAGCCTCACAGTCGTGGTCGGCGAGGACCTTCAGTCCGACGGCTTGGGTGAGCTGCTCGAGGTGGAGGCACCATCGGAGCCACCCGAAGATTTGGAACTGTCCGAAGCCGGAGCCTTCGCGGCAGTGGCAGTCGAACTCGTGCTGGACGATTCCTTCGACGACGAACTGCTTTCAGACGAAGATTTCGATGATTCCTTGGGACGGCTGTCGTTCTTGTAGAAGCCGCTTCCCTTGAACACCACGCCCACGTTGCCGAACACCTTGCGCACGGGATTGCCACAGGTGGGGCACTCGGTGAGGGGATCGTCGTGGAATGACCGGACGACGTCGAAGGTTTTATCGCAGTGTGCACAGTTGTACTCGTAGGTGGGCACGCCGGCTGATCCCTTCGCTGTCTCCGCTGCTCCGATTAGCAGTCTAGTGCAGCGAGTGCCAATACTGATTAGGAATCGGGTTGTCCTCTACACTGTCGTCCGTGATCGATCGGACCTTGATATGACCGACCGGAGTCTCAGTCATCTGGACCCTTTGGGTGGGGCCCGCATGGTGGACGTTTCCCCCAAGGAACCCACCCATCGGCGAGCACTGGCCCGGTGCCGGGTGGCGATGAAGCCCGAGACCACCTCCAAGGTGGCCAACAACGCCATCACCAAGGGCGACGTGCTTGCGGCGGCCCGGGTGGCCGGCATTCAGGCAGCAAAACGGACGGCTGACCTGGTGCCCATGTGTCACCCGCTGCTGGTGGGGGCTGTGCACGTCGACTTCACCATCGGTGACGACTACGTCGAGGTCGAGGCCAAGGTGGAGACAGTCGACCGCACCGGGGTCGAGATGGAGGCCATGACGGCCTGTGCCATCGCCGCCCTCACCGTCTACGACATGTGCAAGACCACCGATCGTACGATGAGCATCGGGGAGCTGATGCTGTGGGAGAAGACCGGCGGCAGCTCAGGGATGTGGAAGAGGGAACCTACGGCTTGAAGCCGGGATGCAGGCGAGATGATCATTGCCCCCGCGCTCAACGGCGGAACTTGAATCTCTTTCGGGGGTGAGCGGTGAAGAAGTCGGGCGTGATCGGCACCTCGGATGCGTACGGCTCATCGGCGGACAGGGCGGCCGCGGCCTCGGCCTCGGATCCGACAGGACCAGATTCCGACGCGGCATCGGGTGCGGCGGCGAGAATATCGCTCACCATTGCCGCGGCGGAAGCGAATGACTGTCCCGACGAACGAAAGAAGTCGGGTTCAGGAAGGTCGGCCGCCGGTTCATCTACCGGCGGGGCGAATGAAGTGGTCGCGCCTTTACCCCCAATAGTGATCTTCGCCGTCGGTGTGGGCGCGGTGAGCGGCGCCGGCGGAATTTTCAACTGACCGTCTCCGGTGAGGTCATCAGCCTTCAATTTGTCCAACGTGGCGTTGAACGAGAACGGAGTTACCGGTTTGGTGACTGGTTGGGATTGAGGTTGAGGATTGACCGGAGCCTTCGGAGCGGCCGGCGTCTTGTCGTCGAGGAGCGGCGGTACGTAGAAGATCGGTTCGGGTACGTGAGAGGCGGCCAGCTTATTTGCGGCGGCGGCGGCGGCGGCGGCGGTTTCGGTTTCGGCCATCGGGCTGGTGACGTTGGGGGCGCTCGGTGAAACGGCCGGAGGCGGAGTCTGGATCGACTTAGCCGGTCGCGGTCGCCCAAATTCTTCCCCGAGGAGCCGGTCGAGGGGGCTGAGCGAAGAGCTCGGTCTATTCGAGAGAGATGTATCACCCGACGTGGGGGACACAGGTCCAACTCCACCTTTTGAAGGTGGAGCTGGAGGTGGTGGAGGCGGAGGCGCAGACTCAAGGTCAACCCTTGAAGGCGGAGGGGGGGGCCGGGTTCCCGTCCGAATGGCGGGTCCCGGCGGAGGAGTTGCCGGCTGTTCTCCAAACCCCGGCGGCGGAGGGGGTGGCGGGGTTCCCGTCCGAAGGGCGAATTCCGGCGGAGGTGGTGGCGGTGGCGCATCAGCCGGGGGAGAAAGTGCAGTGCGGATCGCGAATCCCGGGGAAGGCGGTGGCGGTGCGGAGCCGGCGAATTCAGCGAATCTGGATTGGGCCTGAATCCGCGGCGGCGCTGACGTTGCGGTTGCAGGTGGATGGTCCGAGGAGTCCTTCTGCAACGAGTCGATCTGATCGGAGAGCACGTCGATGGTGCGAGCAAGCTCACTCTGAGAATTCTTTACCGCCGCCAACTTGGTGGCCAGAGCTTTGGGGGACAGCTCTTCATCCGAAGAGGTAGGTCGGTCGTCCCCCGAGGCGCGTCCTTTGGTCTTCATGAACTCCTCCCCGCTGTGCTCAGCGCCGATCGCAATGAACACCGCCGATACGGGTACAACGCACGATCTGCCGAGCCAGTGTATCCGACGTGCCGGCGTGGCACGTATCGCAGGGACGGTCGAGAAACAGGTCCAATCGAGGCCATACCAGACTGGAATCCCTAACCCAGAGCGGCGGATCTCAGTTCGTCGAGCGTGAGCTCTGTTGTTGCCTCACCACCACACTGAGCGCAATGTTCCACGTGGCGCCAGCTTCTGAGGAGACGGGTCCCCTCCGCATTGAGCAGAACCACGAACGATTCCGACATGGGGTCGATCTCCAAACCGAAGCAGGGCCTCCACGCCGTCGAGGCCTGTCCGGCACTCGTATTGAACCCCTTCAGGATTCGCCTGAACCTCGAGTTCTCGAGGTCGACGACCCACGTGCTGTGGCACGACTCAATGACCATGGGTTCCATACAGTGATTGTGCCACTCAAATGCCGGATTCAAACTGCAGAATCATTGCGGTCGTGTGACAGTTGCCACCGGGCACAAAGACCAACGGCCGGACCGTTTGTGGTCATTGAGCCAAAACCGACGCTGACCAGGGAACTGTCTACGGCGACGAGACATGCGACCCGCACCCCGACCCAGAGGGCAATAGCCGCACAAACACTATGAATCTGCTGGTCAGTCGGCTGATCAGGCGAACACTGCGAGACCCACTGCCGTCCCCAGTGCCACCGACACAACCATCGGTAGACCGATCAGGAGTCGTAGGACTCCCGGGAAAGAGGAAATGGCTGAGTTCTCATGACTTCGGGGGGCAATCTCTTCCGATTTCCGGTTGAGAACGAGGCCGAGGAGGAACACGGCGAGAAAGACCCCTGCCCCGGTGGCGGCGGGCACGAGTCCGAGCCCTCCGAGCCAACAGCCTGCAGCAATCAGGGCGCTACGGCCGAAACCCTCCCGGTGGTGGCACTCCGGATCCATTCGTCGCAACGCACTGAAGCCAACGATTCCGGCGAGCGTGCCGGCCTGAGTGCCTATGAGCACCGACCAGTGGCTGCCGGCGGCGGAAATGATGACGAAGACAACGTCGGCAATGCCTGTTCCCAAGGCCGCCACCAACAGCGGTGATCGCAGTTCGCCGGCATCGATGAGAAGAATCGTGATGATGGTGGCGGCCAACAGGCAGTAGGGAATGGTCATCACGGAACCATGCCTGGCCCATGCGATGAGGACAAAGGTCCCAGCGGTGCCCGCTTCCACCAGGGGGTATCGAACGGAAATTGGCTCATGACAGGTGCGGCACCGACCTCGTAGAGCTATCCACGAGACGATTGGCACGTTTTCCCACCAGGCCAGCTGCCGCTGACAGGTCGTACAGAATGACCGGGGTCTGGAGACCGAGAGTCCCCTCGGAACCCGATAGACGACGACATTGAGGAACGAACCCACCAGCAGCCCAACCACCAACGCCATTCCGAATATCACCGGCAGTGGCACCATCACGGTGGTTGAGGAGATGGCTTGAGCGGTCACGGTCGGTGTTGGATCCCGGAATTGGCTCTTGAGCAGGCGGAAGAGAGGTGGCAAGGTGGGGTGCCGCAGAGATGGACCAAGGCCCGCGTAGGGTAGCACTGGGCGTAATCGGTACGTGGGGACATAGGATCCGAAAACTCCATCTCCGTTGCTCCATCCCTCCGGGCGAGGAGGCGATGACAGAACTGGAGGGCAGATTCAATGTTGGCAGCGAGTGTGTCGATGATGAAGTCATGAGCGATGTCGACGCCATACGCACCCTGGCACGCGAGCGCGACCTCGAGTTTGTCGATCTCGACGCCCAGGTGGTTGATCATGGCGCGGCCGAGGTATTCCCTGAAGAGGTAGCTCGGCGGCTCCATGTGGTTGCCATCAGCCAGAAGTTCGGGGGCCCGGTGATTGCGGTCGCCAACCCCGATGACATCTATATCCTCGACAACATCCGCGATACCGTGGGTAGGGACTTCACCCTGGTTGTCGCTCCCCGTGAGCAGATCGTCAGGTACACGGACCGACTCTACGGTGCGTCCCGTTCGTCCGGGCCGGCAACGCCGACGGGTGCCGTTTCCGTTGCGCCCGCAACTGCGCCGACGCCGGTCCCGCTCCCGGCAATCCCGAACCCGTCAGTCGTCTCGGCAGGCCAGATCGCTACCCCAGCAGTCGAAGGTGCATCGGACTTCCCATTGTACGGATCGGCATTTCTCCCGGAAGAGGGTTCGCCAAGTCAAGAGCCGCCGAACAATGGACCTGGAGCCCAGTCGATTCCGCCGGCATCAATTGAGCTCGGCACCGATCCGGCACCATCTCCTGATGCCCTGGCAACCAGTGCCTCCGAGTTGGCGGAGTTGACGCGCACGGCATGGCCGGCGGAGCCCACCGAGGGGGTCGATTCGGCAGCGGAGACTGCCGATCTGGTTGAAGAGGCGGTGGCAACCTTCGAGGGCCAGCATGCCGAATGGGAGTTGATCGCAGGTCTCGGGTCGACGTTGCCGCCGATGGCCAAGGCGCTGATCGAGGGGAATCGGGTGTCCTTGGCCGACATGCAGCTGGTCCTCAAGGAACACGATCGAAGTGACCGGAGCATTGCCCGCATCCTGACGGCCAAAAAGCTGGTGACCGAGGCCGACCTCATGTGGGGAATGGCTCACGAGATGGGCCTCGACTTTGTCGATCTCGACACGGCCGGGATCAAATTCGCCGAGTCGGAGATCATCCCCGAGGCAACGGCCCGCTATCACAACGTGCTGGTCATCTCCGATGACGCCAATGGTCTGGTCGTGGCCGCCTCCAATCCCACCGACGTGTTCGCCATGGACGACCTCCGCACCATTATCGGCCGGAGTTTCACAATCGTGGTTGCCACCCGCGGCCAGATCAGCACCTACATCGACCGTGCCTATGGTGCCGGCGACGCCGCGGGCATCGCCGAAACAGCCTCACTCCAGTTCGACCGGGAGGGACCCGGTGTCGCCATGGACGACATCCAGGCGGTTACCGAGGACGCCCCGATTGTCCGGTACGTGAACCTTCTGATGGTCCAGGCGATCAACGAGGGAGCGTCCGACATCCATGTGGAACCCACCGCCAGCAACCTTCGGATCCGCTATCGCATTGACGGGGTCCTCCATGACATGTCGACGGCACCCCGGTCCATCGCTGCCGCAGTTACGACCCGCTTGAAGGTGATGGCCGACATGAACATCGCCGAACACCGGATTCCCCAGGACGGTCGGATTTCGGTAACGATCGGGAACAAGGAGATCGACCTACGCATGGCGACGTTGCCCACCATCAACGGAGAAAAAATCGTGATGAGGGTACTGGACAAATCGAGCGTCGTCCTCGGATTTCCCGATCTCGGTTTCGACGACGATCTGTTGGCCACCTACGCGGGGATCTACACCAAGCCCTACGGGACCATTCTGGTCACCGGCCCCACCGGATCGGGCAAGTCCACCACCCTCTATGCGACGCTCGTCGCACTGAACTCACCGGAGAAGAACATCATCACCGTCGAGGACCCGGTGGAGCTCAAACTGCCGGGCGTCAACCAGATGCAGCTCAATGTGAAGGCCGGCCTGACCTTCGCCTCGGCGCTGAGGTCGATTCTGCGATCCGATCCGGACATTGTGCTGGTCGGCGAAATCCGGGACAAGGAGACTGCGGTCATCGCCGTCGAGGCCTCCCTCACCGGCCACCTGGTGCTGGCGACCTTGCACACCAATAGCGCTGCAGCTACGCCGATGCGCCTGGTGGAGATGGGCCTCCAACCCTTCTTGGTCACCTCGTCGCTTACCGGGGTGTTGGCTCAGCGCCTGGCCCGCCGACTCTGCATCCACTGCAAAGAGGGTTACAACGTCACCGAAGCCGAAATCGCGGTGGCAGGATGGAAGGTGGAGGAGATGAAGGCCATTGAGGAGATCAGTGGGAGGCCTCACTTCTACCGGGCAAAAGGATGCTCCGCCTGTTCGAATACGGGTTACCGGGGCCGGAAGGCCTTGGCGGAGTTGATGCCGATGACCGAAGAGATCAACCGCATGATTATTGAAGGAGGATCCGTGGAAGACATTCATCGGTTGGCCGTCTCACAGGGGATGGTCACCTTACGCGAGAGTGGCCTACGTAAAGCGGTCGAGGGCGAGACGACCCTTGAGGAAGTGCTCCGGGTGGTGGCATGAGCCCCGTCTCGTCGGACGTCCGGGTCGAATGGTCGACCAGATTGGCAGAAGCGCTGGTTGGCGGTGGCTATGCCGCCGAGTCCGACTTGTCGCCGCTGTTGGCCGAAGCGGAGCTGACGGGCCGACCTTTGGCCACCATCCTGATTGAAAGGCAGGTGGCAACCCCGGGGGTGGTGGTGGGTGCCCTGGCCCAACTGGCCCATCTGCCGGCGGTCGATCTGTTGTCGGCGGCACCCGAACCGCATGTATTCGCCCTCATTCCCGAGGCTGTCGGCCGCAAGTACGAAGCGGTGGCGCTCAAGCGAGATGGGACTCATTTGGTCGTCGGCTTTGCCGAGCCCCCGACGCCGGAGACCGTCGATGCTCTCTCGAACCTCATCGGCTATCGGGTCATGCCGATGCTGGCCGATCCGACAGTTATCGCCCGGGTGTTGTCATCGGGCCCTCTTCGGGTAGCGACCGAAAGCGGAATCTCAGGGGTGAAGTCGGATGAGGAAGATGGGCCGGCCCGGGCGATGCTGCCCCTGGCGGTCGATAACGGAATGCCCCTTCACATCGATGACCTGTTGCGCTACGCGGTCTCGGTGGGAGCGTCGGATCTTCACCTGACCGCCGAAATGCCCGGCTGCATCCGACTGAATGGCGCCATTCGCCAGATCGAGGGCTGTCCAACGTTGGGGAGCGAAACCATTCGAGACATGGCGTTTGGGATCCTCCCGGCATCGCAGCGCGAGCGATTCGAAGCTGAGCACGAGTTGGATACTTCACATTCGATCGCCGGCGTTGGCCGCTTCCGGATGAACGTCTCGATGCAACGAGGCACGGTGGCCGTCGCCATGCGCCCGATCCCCCACGAAATACCGGTATTCGATTCTCTTGGGATTCCCGAATCGGTCCGGGCCTTCGCTGAACTTCGGAGAGGTCTGGTGCTGGTCACCGGGCCCACCGGTTCAGGAAAGTCCACCACCCTGGCGTCCTTGGTCGACATCATCAACCGCAGCAAGCCGTTGCACATTGTCACCATCGAGGACCCGATCGAGTTTCTCCATTCCCACAAGCGGTCGATCATTGACCAGCGGGAGATCGGCGAGGACACCAGTTCATTCTCCGAGGCCCTTCGTCGGGTATTGCGTCAAGACCCCGATGTCATTCTGGTGGGGGAGCTCCGTGACCTCGAGACCATTTCGACGGCCCTGACGGCGGCGGAAACCGGTCACCTGGTGTTCGCCACCCTCCACACCCAAGATGCCGCCTCGACGGTGGACCGGATCATCGACGTGTTTCCCACGTCTCAACAAGAACAGATCCGGGTGATGTTGGCAGCAACCCTCGAGGGTGTCGTCACTCAGCAGCTCCTGGTGAACAAAGAGGGGACGGGACGGACAGCCTGCTGTGAGGTATTGGTCTGCACCACCGGGATCCGGAACCTCATCCGCACGGTCAAGACACATCAGATCTACTCGCTGATGCAGACGGGTAGTACGTATGGGATGCAGACGATGGACCAGGGCCTGGCCAAATCGGTACGGGACGGGCTGATCTCCGAGAGTGTGGCGTTTGATCGCTCTCATAACGAAGACGACCTTCGGGCGCATCTCAACGCCTGATCCGAAGCAACAACCCTACGGAATGGGGAACTGTGTCACTCACGTTCGAATACAAGGTTCGGGACCAATCGGGAAGCCTGGTCGAGGGGCAGCTCGAGGGCGACAGCATGACGTTGGTGGTTCGGAAACTGCGCGAGATGGGCTACATGCCCATCTCTGTCACTCCGAAGTCCAACGTCAACTTGAGAACCGAGATCAAGATCCCGGGGATCTCCGACCGGGTCAAGCTGAAGGAAGTGGCCGTCGTCACCCGTCAGCTATCGACCATGGTCGATTCGGGACTGTCGGTGGTTCGTTCCCTCGGGATTTTGGGCGGCCAGGTGGAGAACAAGGAATTGGCCCGGATCCTGTTGGCGGTGCGTCTCGACGTCGAGCACGGCTCCGCACTTTCGGTGGCGTGTGCTGAACACCCCAAGGTGTTCTCTGAACTGTTCTGCACCCTTGTCCACGCCGGGGAAGTCGGAGGCAATCTCGATGACGTGTTGGGCAACTTGGCCACCACCATCGAGAAGCAGGCCAATCTCAATCGCATGATCCGCTCGGCGATGACCTACCCGGCGGTGGTGCTGTCAGTGATGGTCGTCATCTTCACCGCCATGATCCTCTTCATCGTTCCGGTGTTCCAGAATCTCTTCAAGAGCCTGGGCGGTCAGCTGCCTTTGCCGACCCAGGTCCTCATCGATGTGTCGAAGATCGTCGCCAGCCCGTGGGTACTGTTGATCATCGCTGTCATCATCGGGGGCATCTACGGTCTGCGGAAGTGGATCGCCACAGATGAGGGAAGAGTCAAGTGGGACCGGCTGATGTTGCGCCCTCCGATCTTCGGGCCGCTGTTCCACAAGGTGGCCCTGGCTCGAGTCACCTCGACACTCGCCTCGCTGATGAGCTCAGGAGTGCCCATTCTCGAATCCTTGGACATCTGTGCCGACACGGCCGGGAACCGAACGGTCGGCGATGTACTCCGTCAGGCGAAGGACGGAGTCCGCGAAGGGCGCCCCCTGGCCGATCCACTTCGTGAACACGAGGACGTCATCCCTTCGCTTGTCGTCCAGATGATCGAAGTGGGGGAGCAGACAGGTGCACTCGACGCGATGCTGGGCAAGGTGGCCGAGTTCTACGACCAAGAGGTCGAGTCGACCGTGAACAACCTGACGTCTCTGCTCGAGCCGCTGCTCACGGTCTTCATGGGTGCCGGCGTGGGCACCATGGTCATCTGTCTCTATCTACCCATGTTCAGCTACATCAAGCTGGTCCATTAGCCCGGAGTTGCCGGCGGGGTGGAGATCACTCCTTGGACCGGTAGCTGTCGCGTTTCGTGCACGGATTTCTACGAAAAAGCAGGCAGGTGTTGAGCGTCGAACTTCTCCTAAAGTTCCGACAGGTATGTGCCGAAGATATGGGTAGCTACAAATAAATTGCCCCCGTGGCCAACTCGGATGCGGGGCCCAGGTCCATTGACCGAAAATCAACAGGAGGACATCATGTTGTCAAGCCTTATGCAGCGCTTGGACCAGCGGCGTGCCGCTGAGTTCGAAGCAGAAGGATCGGCTGAAGCCGGTTTCACCCTCATCGAGCTGATGGTCGTACTGCTCATCCTGGCCATTCTGCTTGCCATCGCCATTCCTACGTTCCTCGGTGTGACGGGCTCGGCCAACGACCGGTCTGCTCAGTCCAACCTGAACACGGCGCTCACCAATGCGAAGACCGTCTATGAGCAAAGCAACCAGGCGTACCCGCTCTGGGACAGCCAGGCGACGCCGAACCCGCTGATAGAGCCGCTTGCCGTCACTATTGCGGCCAATGAGCCATCGCTCCCGATGATCACCTCGTCCACGAACGTCGGGACGAACGGGACGACAACGGCGACCGTCGGAAAAGTAGCGGCCGCCACGGACGTTGCGAACACGAGCGGGGCCATTGTCTTTGCCCTGGCGAACAAGACCCAAGAGTGCTGGTGGATTGCTGACAACACCGCCTTGATGACTGCTGCCCCGGCTGCCTCGGCACCGTGGGCATCTGGAGCAGTCTTCCCCGCCGCCTCCCCCGGTCTCGAAACCGTGGCTGGGGTCCCGGTGGCACAGGGAATCTTCTACGGCGTTTACAAGCTGACCGGAGCCGCTACTTGCAACTCGGCTACCCTTGCCACCACCCTATCGAACGTCAGCACCACAGCGTTTCCGCCGGCTCAGTGACCCTCGAGTGACTCGGCCAACGTCGTCCGAGTTATCATCGAAGTCACCTACCGAGTTGGCGTAGGACCATCGACAATGCCCCTCTTCGGAGGGGCATTGTCGCGTCGGGGAAAGAACCGCACATCGCACTGCCGACAGCAGTTATCGATGCTCACCCGGCGGAGCCAACCCTTACAGCGGCCCGATGGTGTGCTTTCGCCCGGGCAGGTACTCTCGTGACGACTCCAGGGCGTCGAGGGCCCGGGCCACCTTCGACCGGGTATCGGCAGGGTCGATGACCTCGTCGACGAACCCTCGTTCGGCCGCTTGCCACGGGGTGAGGAATCGCTCGGTGTACTCGGCTTGGAGCTCGCCACGCTGCTCAGGTGCCGCCCGGCGGTGGAGGATCTGCACGGCGCCCTCGGCTCCCATCACCGCGATCTCCGCACACGGCCAGGCGAAACACAGATCGTTACCCAACCCGCGGGAGTCCATCACGATGTAGGCCCCGCCGAAGGCTTTGCGGAGGATCACGCAGACCCGGGGCACGGTGGCTTCGGCGTAGGCGAAGGCGAGTTCGGCACCGTGGCGGATCATCCCTCTCCACTCGAGGTCCTTGCCCGGCAGAAACCCCGGCGTGTCCACCAGTGTCACCAGGGGCAGATTGAAGGCATCGCAGAACCGTACGAACCTCGCCCCCTTTTGGGAAGCAGCGATGTCGAGGGTTCCGGCCAGCGCTTGGGGTTGGTTGGCGATGAAGCCCACCGACCGGCCACCTATCCTCCCGACGGCGGTGACCAACTGGGGCGACCACCGTGCCCACAGTTCAGTGACGTCGTGATCGTCAGCCAGGGCGGCGGCCACGTTCCGGACGTCATATGAGCTCGTTGTCCGCGAAGGGATCGCTTCGCGCAGGGCGGGAACCTCCCGGTCTGTCGGATCATCGAGCGGGCCCAATGGGGCCACCTCGTCGGCGTTGGCCGGGAGGAGGCTGAGCAAGTTGTGGACGTGGGCCATGGCGTCGTCCTCGGTGTTGGCCTCGATGGCGCACAGCCCACTGGAACGGGCATGCATGGCGGTGCCCCCCAACTGGCGAAGCCCCAAGCGCACCCCGGTGAACTCTTCGACCATGGCCGGCCCGGACACGAAGGCAAAGGCCTCCGATGTCATCACGACGATGTCGGCGATCCCCAACATGAGTGCCGGGCCCGAAATAGCCGGTCCGGTCACCACCGCGATGATCGGCACCATTCCCGAACATGCGGCGATGGCCCGTGCGCCCTGTCCCCAACCGTGGAGCGAGTCGATCCCTTCGGAGACGTCAGCCCCGCTGGATGCGAGCACCAGCACCAGCGGGATCCGAAGACTCAGCGCCGCATCCGCTCCTTCTTTGATGGTGATGCCGTCCTCCAACGAGAGGGCACCCCGGCGCAGAGCCGACACCGATCGGACAACGATGGCAGGACCATTGCCCATCTCTTCGACGCCGGCTTTGACAGTTCCTCTCACCAGGGTGCGGAGAGCGGGAGCGGCGGTGGGCACTGACCCATGCTACGGACACCGGATGGACTGTGCTGCGATTGGGGCAAGGCTTTATTGATCGGTGTCATCGGGCGGCGGAGAGGTGGGATCGCGGTCGTGCTTGGCGTTCCGCTCACTGCGGCGCGCTGCCCGCTCCAACTGCCGTTCCACGTCGGCCAAATTGGCCAAAGGCCAGGTGAAGGCCACCGCTGCAGCCATCCCCGCACCCGCCAATGCCGGCATCTGCTCGGGTGTCCACGGCGTGGCCCATTTGTTCGAGGGCCACACAAGCCGGTGGCCAACGACGATGGCGAGGGCGGCCAACCACAACACCGCCCATGACGCGAGGTGTGGTTCCCGGGCACAGGGGTAGCCGGTGTCCCTGGGTCCCATTTCCAATAGGGGTGGCACCGGGCGTGGGCCGCCCTAGATTGGCGATGATGGCACGTCTCGATCGGCTCGAACGGGTGACCGACCTGTTGTTGGTATTGCTCGATACCCCGCGCCCGCTGAGCCTCCGAGAGATTGCCGATCGGGTACCGGGCTACCCCGATGGCCACGCTGCCCGGCGTCAGGCCTTCGAACGCGACAAGCGCCTGTTGCGCGACGAAGGCGTGCCGGTGCTGGCCGAAGCGCTCGAGGGGCACGACCAGGTGGGCTACCGGGCCGACCCCGATGCTTACTTTCTGCCTGACCTGGGCCTCGACCAGGACGAGCAGGCTGCTCTCAACTTGGCCGTCGCCGGCGTCCATCTCGGCGCGCCCACCGGCCGGACCGCCCTTTCCAAATTGGGCGCCACCGGGGAGCCCCCACTTCTCGCAGCCCCTTCGATGCCGGTGGTCGATCTGCCGTCGATGACCGAACTACCGGCCCTCCCCGTGCTGTTCGACGCGGTGCGCCAATCGGCCACCGTCAGTTTTTTGTATCGCGGCAACGCCCGGCACGTCGATGTGGGTGCTATCCGCTTCCGCCGGGGGTACTGGTACATGGTGGGATTCGACCGCGATCGGGGTGAGGCCCGCACGTTCCGTGTGGACCGGGTGGAGTCAGTGCCCGAGGTGGGCCCACCCTCCTCGGGCCAACTCCCCGACGGGTTCGACCCCGCCGATACCTTCTCGGTCGACCCATGGCGGTTCGGTAGTGGCGAGGAGACCGATGTCGACGTGCTGGTCGACGCGGCTGAAGCCGGACGGGTCATCGGTGAGTTGGGCGAAGGCGCGGTGGTCGAACGACGGGACGATGGGACGGTGGTGGTGAGGTTGAGGGTTACCGACCGGCAAGCGCTGGTGACCTGGGTGCTCGATTGGTTGGATCACGCCGAGGTGCTGGGGCCACCCGAGGTGAGAACGGCGGTCATCGATCGGCTGACCGCGATCGTCGCCACTGGTGGATCGGTCGGCTCGTGAGCATCCCCACAGACACCGCCGGTCGGCTGCGACAACTGCTGGCCATCCTGGCCTGGCTGGCCCAGGTGGGCGAGGCGCCGGTCGATGAGTTGGCGACCCGGTTCGACCTGACTCCCAAGGCCCTCGTCACCGAACTCGAGTTGGCCGCGTGTTGTGGACTCCCCCCGTATACCCCCGACCAATTGATGGAGATAGTCGTCACCGACACCACCGTGTCGACCCGGCTCGGAAGCGCGCTGTCCCGGCCCCGGCGGTTGAGCCCGGTCGAGGGGTTCGCCCTGGCGGCATCGGCCCGTGGGCTGTTGGCCGTCCCGGGCAGTGACGAGGACGGCGCCCTCTCCCGTGCACTCGGGAAGCTCGAGACGGCACTGGGGGCTGAGCGCCTGGTCATCGACCTCGACACTCCGCCGATGCTGGCCATCGTCAGCGACGCGGCCGCGGCGGGAGAGAGTCTGGACATCCATTACTACTCGGCGTCGAGCGACCGTCAGAGTGAACGGGAGATCACCCCTTTGCGGGTCTTTGCCTCCGAGGGGCACTGGTACGTGGACGCCACCTGCGCCCAGGCCGGCGACGTCCGCCGGTTCCGCATCGATCGGATCGATGGGGCCCGGGTCATCGAGCGGTCGGGTGGGGCGGAGGATCGCGCGGCGATGGACGGCAAGCCCGGTGGGTTCGAAGTCTTCGTCCCCGGGCCGGATACCCGCCGGGTCCGGCTCTCACTCGACCCGGTGTTGGCCTGGATGGTGGAGTCGATCCCCACCGTGGCCCCGGTCGAACGGGTGGACGACCGCCTGGTGGTGGAGGTGGTGGTGGGAGGGGATGCCTGGCTCGAGCGGTTACTGCTCCGCTTGGGAACCGGGGCCACCGTGGTCGATCCCTCCGAGGACGCCGGGCTGGCCGCCGACGCCGCTGCCCGCATTCTGCTCAGATATCGTGTGGATATCAAAAATAAAGAAAAATAATAAGATGGTATAGAAAGACTTGAAACAGTACGGTTCGGGATGTGAGGATCCCGCCGTGCTGAAGCTCCATGTCGTCCATGTGGGCCACCACGGGTACTACGTCGAGGGCCGCCGGCTTGGACACGGCGACGACTTGGATGTGGCCATCGAGTCCCCGGGGGCATGGACAGGGCCCGGGGCCCCGTCGCTCGGCCTCGGTGGGGTGGTGCATCCCGAGACATTTGGACGGGTGATGGAGGGTTTCGACCCGGAATCAGGACGCCGGCTCCGGTCGGGCCGGGGTGCTGCCAGCGTGGCCGGGTTCGATCTCACCTTCTGTGCTCCGAAGTCGGTGAGCCTGTTGGAGGCGTTGGCCCCCAAAGAGATCGCCACCGAAGTGGGCGCCGGCCATGATGCCGCCGTGTCCGAGGCCGGCGCCTATCTCTCCCGCACCGCGGTGGGCGTCCGCCGGGGGAGCGGCCGGTCACTGCAGCTGCTGCCGTCGACCGGCATGGTGGCCGGCGACTTCCGCCACCTGACCAGTCGGGCCCTCGATCCCCATCTGCATACCCATGTGGTGGCGGCCAACCTGGCCCAAGGGGTCGATGGCATCTGGTCAGCGGCCGACGGCCGGCGGATCTTCGCCCACGTTCGAGCGGCCGGGTCGATCTATCAGGCGAGGCTCCGTTTCGAACTGTCGGACAGGCTGGGTGTGGAGTGGGAGGTCCGGCCTTCGGGGCTTGGCGATGTGGTGGGTGTCGACCGGGGACTGCGGCGGCTCTTCTCGCAGCGATCAGCAGACATCGAAGAGTTTGTGGCGGTTCGCCACGGAGCTGCCTCTGGCCGTCACCCCGGCGCCTTCTATGCCACCCGACCGGACAAGGACCTCACCCGATCCCTCGAGTCACTGGTCTCGTCGTGGAAAGGCCGCGCCGCAGACTTCGGGTTCGACATTGGTGATCTCGCCCAGGTGGTGGGGCGGGGTGCTCGGTTGGGGCGAGAGGTCGACGGCGGTGTTGACCCACAACGCATGGTCGACCGACTGGAGGGAGCCGGACCACCCGAGGGCATGATGGCCCGCCGTGATCTGGTGGCGTTGGTGGCCTCGGCGTCACTGCGAGGAGCCACCGTGGCCGGCATCGACTCCACGGTGGAGCGCATCGTCACCTCGGTGGGGTCGAGAGCTGAAACAGGCAAGGGCCACGAGCCGAGGTGGCGGAGGGGAGATGTGTTGTCGGTGGCTCGCGAGCGGGGAAGTGAGTTGACGGTTCGATCCGAGCGGGTGGTCGCGCCCTCGGCTGCAGTCGGTCGACGGGCCGGGAGGGAAAGGGAGACGGCTCGCCACCTGGCCCGCACCGGAGAGCGGCGTCGTGACCGTGGCCACGACCACGGGTTGGGATTGTGATCGGGATTGTGAACTGTCCGTATCGGCTATCGCTCGACGCCGGGGTCGGTCCGTCGGAGCTGTTGGCGACGATGGGCCCGCCCGGAATCGCTCAACATCTTCCACGGCTCGACCGAGTGGGCCGGTGCCAGCCGAACCCATGTCGGCTGATTCCGCTCATCGAAGGCCAGCGCCATGCCCGCCGATCCTCGGGTGATGAGGTCAGGGGGCAGCCGTCGACGCCACTGGGTGGAGGCCGACTCGCCCACGTGGGGACGGCCACCGGTGACCATGTCGGAGAACGGATGACCCGAGGGCGCCCGTCCCGAGGACACCGACCGGGTGGCGATCTCTTCGTCACCGGCCATGGTGGAGAGCGCCTCGAGTGTCCGCACGTCTCCGATGCCGGGCAGCACCACGGTGGTGCCGAACAGCGAAGGAAATCCGTCGGCCTCATCGGGCCAACGCCGTCGGGCCTGGGAGAGATCCTGCAGGCTGGCCAATGTCACCACCCCCTGTCCTCCGCCTTCGCTGATCATCGACGGCAGGTTGGGAAGGGGGGCGATGTTGGCCACCTCGTCGAGCGCAAGCAGCACCGGTGGATCCCGGCGAGTTTCACCGAAGGTCGGCTCGGAGGCGCGTTGGTAGGCCGCGGTACGCACGTCTTCGACCAGTCCGACCACCATGGGAGCGACAAGGGCCTGACGATGAGCCGGGGCACAGATGAAGATGGTGTCAGCCGACTCCACGAAGTGGCCGGCATCGAAATCGGGGCCGGCGGTGACTGCCAGCGCCCGTTCGGTCCGGAAACCGGTAAGGGCACCCGACGCGGTGGACCAGATGCCACTCAGTTCCCGTTCATCGGTGGCGGCCATGCCTTCCAGGGCGTTGGTGGCCAGTTCTGCGATCCCTCCGGGGGTGCCGGCCAGGATTGTCTGGGCCGGAAGCGACTTTCGACGGTCCACCCAGGTCAGGACGGTCCGCATATCGGCACCATCGAGTGCCGCGGCGTAGAGAAGTGGTGCCAGCAACGACTGTGCCCGTTCATTCCAGTGGGTGCTGTCGTTCTGCGCCGTCCCCCGTGATCCCGCCGCGGCGGCAACCTGCACCAGAGACCGGGCCGAGCCCATGGCCCCGTCCCACGTTCGACATGCCTGCAGTGGGGACCAACGCAATGGTTCGAGATCTCCACTGGAGGCGGTCGAACCGGTGGGGTCGAAGAGAAGACATCTCCCCGATTGGGACCGTGCTGCCGCGGTGGCGTCGAGCACGTCCGGTTTGGTCGAGGTGGAGACAACCGGACCGTTGGCGGCCAACACGTTGGGAATGATCAACGAAGATGTCTTTCCTGAGCGCGGTGGACCCAACATCATCACGGACATTTCGGGTGGGGCGAAGTGCCAATCATCGCCGTCGTGTCCGAGATAGATGCCGAACTCGGCAGAGGCCGATGCTGCGCGCGCGGCGCGCAGGTACTTCGTTTCGCGCTGTTTATCGGTCGAATGCGAAAAAAATGTCATATCCACCTAACGCCGCAATCGCGGTTGGCAATGCCTTGTTGTGTCGGCGAACGTCAAGTGTTCGCAACTCGACCGCGTGTCTCGCGTAGGTAAATAATCCTTGCAAACAAACAGGTTTTTGTCCATGGTCAATTGTGAGCAGCGTGTAGTGGCGCTGTTGACGCGTGCAGTCGTAGCCGAACGTGGCGTTCTCTGCGGAGTGTGGACGCGCGTCAAAACACGCGAGGGTCCTTGATCTGAGCGCAAAAAACCATAAAGATATTTATGATTGCAATTCGCTGAGGAGGTGATCGTGAACAAATCGCAACTAGTCCGAGCAGTCAGTGAGACAACATCGTTGGGTCGCCGAACTGTCGAAGACGTGGTTGATGCTTTGTTCGATTCGGTCGTCACCGCGGTTCAGTCCGGACGGAAGGTAACGGTGATTGGTTTCGGGACATTCAACCCGACCACCCGTTCCGCTCGTTTGGGTCGAAATCCGCGGACCGGTGCAGCGGTACCAATCCCGGCGTCGAAAGGTGTCCGGTTCGCCACCAGTTCAGCGTTCAAATCCGCGTTGAACTCCAAGGAGGGAGCACCCATGGCAGTGAAGAAAGCTGCGAAGAAGGCAGTCCGTAAGGCTCCGGCCCGTAAGACTGCTGCAAAGAAGACAACCGCGAAGAAGGCAGTGCGTAAGGCTCCGGCCCGCAAGACTGCTGCAAAGAAGTCCGCGGCGAAGAAGGCAGTCCGTAAGGCTCCGGCCCGTAAGACCGCCGCAAAGAAGACCACGGCCAAGAAGGCAGTCCGTAAGGCTCCGGCCCGTAAGACCGCCGCCAAGAAGGCCACCGCCAAGAAGGCAGTGCGGAAGGCTCCGGCTCGTAAGACCGCCGCCAAGAAGACTGTCGCCAAGAAGGCAGTGCGTAAGGCTCCGGCCCGTAAGGCGGCAGCTCGTAAGGCTGTGAAGAAGGCCGTCCGCAAGTAGTAGATCGACGGCTCTGCCGTCATCAGATGACGAACAACAGGGGCCTGCGGGCCCCTGTTGTTGGTCTCTACAGGTTGTTCATCAGGTGGAAGGCTTCGCCCACCGGAAGGGTGGCCAGGGCCCCATGGGCGGCCAACTGGTGATGCACCTTGGTCGCGAAGGCATCGACGTCGGGGTGCGGTGCCAGGTCGGACAGTCGACCCGGATCAATCCCCATGGTGGTGACCTGTTGGCTGGCGTGACAAAGCAGGGCGTCGATCTTCGCCGCCTCGAACCCGGCCGCATTTTCGACGTGGTTGGGCAAGTCTGCCTCCCACAGCAACAGAGACGTAGGCCGATGAGGGGCCGGGCCGATGTCGGGGAAGAAGTGGGGGTCTCGCGCGGCCACCAACGCGTCGAGGCTGAGGAAGCCGGCGTTGCGATGGTCGGGATGGAGTTGGTATCGCCTCCACGGGTCGTGAGCGAGCACCACGGCCGGACGGAGCGAACGGATGACACCGGCCACCTCTCGCCGTTCTTCCTCTCCGTTGACGAGTTCGCCATCCACTTGGCCCAGGAACAGCACCCGGTCGTCGGAGGACGGGCCTGACGCTGCCCCGTCGATAACCACGGCCGCAGCTCGACACTCAATCACTCGGGCCGCCACCAGGGCGGCCAGGTCTTCGTCGGGATCCCAACTTCCCTTGGACCCATCGGTGAGCACCAGGTGATGTACCCGGCATCCGGCATCAGCCCACTTGGCCAGCGTGGCACCGCACCCGAATTCAATGTCGTCAGGGTGCGCACCGATAGCCAAGGCACTCGACGGGATGGGGAGATCAATGGTCACCGGTCCATCGACGAGCAGGTCGCCCACCGGGAGCCCGCTCGGCTGCGACCATCGTTCGTCGTCGGGACGGTTCATGAGAACGCGGAGGCGGGCGTGGTGGAGACGGGGATGACGTCAGCGGGTTCGTCGATGTCCCAGGCGAGGTCAGGGCGATCGAGAATCCGGACGGGGAGACCGGTGCGGGCAGCTTCGGTCCGGTGGCGGGCGAAGGAGCCGGGCCCGTAGGAGAACCGGAACCCGGCGTCGGCCGGGATCACAATGACATTGGTGCCGTTTCCGAATCGATCGGGCACCAGGGTCACCCCGGGAGCGTCTCCGACCGAAAAGAGGTCCGAAGCCCTGGGGAGATCGGCGTGGGCCACCGTCACCTGTTCGACCCCCCGCTGAGACAGGAGCTCCACGCCCGCCTCCACCGCGCCGTTGAGGCCCCGACCTGGTTCCCACACGACCAACGCACCCCGCGACCGGGCCCAGGCGGCTACTTCGTTGTCGTCGCAGACCACGGCGACCGGCAACGGGAACGCCGCCGCCAATACCCGATCGGCCATGGCGGCGGCCAGCGCGGCCCGTTCGCTTGCACTCAACGCGGTATCGAGGCGACCCTTGGCCTCCCCGAACGCCTTGACCGGCACCAGCACGGCTCGGGGGCCGAAGGGCAACGCGTCGCCTTGGAACTGCATCCGTTGGTCGGCGCCTTCCACTCCGTCAGTGTAGGGGGGTCCGACGGGGCCACGGTCCGGCCGGCGTGGCGCATAGTGTGGCCCCGTGTCAGAAAAAGTTGCCGTCATCGGCGCAGGATCCTGGGGAACAACCGTGGCGGCACTGGCAGCGGGAAATGCCCCCACCGTGCTGTGGGCACGGGATCCGGCGGTGGCGGAGACCCTTCGCACCGAGCACCATAATCCGTCCTACCTCCCCGATTTCCGCCTGCCCGACCGCCTCGACGCCACTTCTGACATCGAAGCCGCGGTGTCGGGGGCTTCATTGGTGATCATGGCGGTTCCGTCCCATGGTTTCCGCGCTGTGGCCGCCGATCTGGCCGAGGTGCTCGCCGACGGCACTCCGGTCCTCAGTCTCACCAAGGGATTGGAACAGGGGAGCCACCTTCGCATGACCGAACTGTTGGCCGAGGTGGTGCCGCACAGCCCGGTCGGCGTGCTCACCGGGCCCAACCTGGCTTCCGAGGTAGCGGCCGGCCAACCGACAGCCGGTGTGGTTGCCCTAGCCGACGGGGACCAGGCGCGCTGGGTCCAGGGCCTGTTGGTGTCGGATACGTTCCGCGTTTACACCAACGGAGACGTCGTCGGGTGCGAGATCGCCGGGGCCCTCAAGAACGTGCTGGCGGTGGCGGCCGGCATCTCGGACGGACTGGGGTTCGGCGATAACTCCCGAGCGGCAATGATCACCCGCGGCCTGGCCGAGATGGCTCGGTTGGGCCAGCAGCTGGGTGGGGACATCATCACCTTCGGCGGTTTGGCCGGGGTGGGAGATCTGGTCGCCACCTGCACCAGTTCGAAGAGTCGGAACCATACCGTCGGGGTGGCTCTCGGCCAGGGGCGGTCACTGGCCGATGTGATGGGCGAGATGCGGATGGTGGCCGAGGGAGTGAAGACCGCCCGGCCCATGGTCGAGTTGGCTGCCTTCGTCGACGTGGAGGTTCCAATCGCCTCGCAAGTGGCCGACATGATCGATGGGATCCAGAGTCCGGCAGAGGCAATCGCCGCTCTCATGCAGCGTCCGGCCACCTCCGAGTTCGGGAATCTTCGACCATGAGCGCCGGTGGCACGACCGGAGGCGGCCCCGACGGGCCGCCCGGCTCCGCGAATTCGTCCTTGGATGACGAGGCCAAGGTTCCCGATCCGGAACGGCGGGCCGAAGCCTTGGCCCGGGTCCGCTCGCTCCTCATCGATCTGGGCACCACCGAAGAAGAAATCGACGCGGCGGTGGCCGACGATGTCGTCGATCTGTTGGTGGTGGATCGGATGCTGGTGCCGGCGGAGCGTCGATTGACCCTGGCACAGGTCTCGGCCCGCACCGGGATCGGGATGGAGCAGGCCCGACGAATCTGGAGGGCCCTGGGGTTTCTGGATGTGGACGAAGACGAACTCGCCTTCACCGAAATGGATGTCGAGGCGCTTCAACAGTTCGAGGCCCTGACCAGCATGGGACAGGCTGATTTCGATTCGTCATTGCAAATGGTCAGGGTCATCGGCTTTTCCATGGCACGCATTGCTGAGGCCACCACCGCCCGTGGCACCACCCCGGCCATCGAACCGTCAGGAGACAGCGTCGTAGACGCCGACGTGTACTCCCGGGTGCTCACCGTGTCGCTTCCGACCATGGCTCGTTTGCTCGAGTTCATATGGCGCCGTCACCTTCAAGCTGCCACCCGGCGCGAAATGCTGATTCGTGCTCGTGGGGCGGTGAAGGGGACCAGCCCGGTCATGGTCGTCGGGTTCGCCGACATGGTGGGTTTCACCATGCTCAGCCAACATCTGGCTGACAATGAGCTGGCGGCCGTGGTCGCCAGGTTCGAAGAACTGGCCCACGACACCGTGACGTCGTTGGGTGGCCGGGTGGTGAAGATGATCGGCGACGAGGCCATGTTCGTGGTGCCGACCGCCGCCGATGCCGCTCGGATCGGGCTGAGCCTGGCCGAGGCGTACTCCGACGATGAGCTCCTGTCCGATGTGCGGGTGGCGCTGTCGGTGGGCCCGGTGCTGCTCCAGGACGGTGACTACTACGGCCCGGTGGTCAACCTGGCCAGTCGCCTGGTCGGGATCGCCAATCCCGGCACCGTGTTGATGTCCGATGAGTTCCACACGGCCATCATGTTGGAGACCGAGGGGGAGTTTGTCGGACGCGCGCTCCGGCCTCGCAGCCTGAAGGGCATCGGTTGGGTACAAGTCTGGAAACTGTCACGGGTGGGAAGCGAGCCCGGGGCCGAAGGTCGACGCAACGTGCGGTGGGAACGGTTCGGCGAGGTTGTACGCGAAATCGACGAACTGCGCAACCGGGGGGAGAAATTGATAGTGGAGCGTCTCCGCCGTTCTGCTGCGGATTCATCTGCCGGGGACCCTGACCTGCCGGGCGGGGACGCCAACCTGTCAGCCGGGGCGGATCATGGCGATCCGGTTACCCCGTAGGGCCACCCGTCAAGCTCGCCTCCTCCTGACGGCCCACGACCCAGCCGGCTATCGGCAGAGAATCCTGTTGCCACCTATCGCCATGGGCGAACCTTGACCCGGCACGCGGGTGCCGGCGGTGATTCGCCGTCGCCCGCCTACCGGGGGAGTATGGCGTCGATGTCGAGTTCTCCAATGTTCTTGTGTGTTGTGCCACATCGGGACGAGCGATGACCGGGGGACTGCTGGTCGCCGGCACCACCTCGGATGCCGGTAAGTCGTTGGTCACCGCCGGCATCTGCCGATGGTTGACCCGCCGCGGGGTGCGGGTCGCGCCGTTCAAAGCCCAAAACATGTCAAATAATTCAATGGTCTGTCCGGACGGGTCGGAGATCGGGCGCGCCCAGTGGTTGCAGGCCCTGGCCGCCCGGGTCGTGCCCGAGGCAGCCATGAATCCGGTACTCCTGAAGCCCGGAGGCGACAACCGGTCCCACGTGGTGCTGATGGGCCGGCCGTATGGGGAACTGTCGTCCTCGGACTGGACGACCGGCCGGTCCGCCCTGGCCGAGGCCGCCTTCGCCGCCTTCGCCGATCTGGCTTCGCGCTACGACGTGGTGATCGCCGAGGGTGCCGGCAGTCCCACCGAGGTGAATCTGCGAGCCGGCGACTTTGTCAACATGGGGTTGGCCCGGCGGGTCGGTCTGCCCGTATTGGTGGTCGGTGACATCGACCGTGGCGGGGTGCTGGCTGCCATGTTCGGCACCTTGGCCCTGCTGTCGGCCGCCGACCAGGTGCTGGTTGCAGGTTGGGTGGTCAACAAATTCCGCGGTCGGCAGAGCCTGCTCGATCCGGGCCTCCAATCGCTGCAGCGGGTCACCGGGCGTCCGGTGCTTGGCGTGCTTCCGTGGTTGGAAGACGTGTGGATAGATGCAGAGGACGCGCTGGCCGTCGCCGGTTGGTCCTCGCCGGCACCAGTCGCCGGTCCCACACTGCGGATAGCCGTCATCCGCCTTCCGCGGGCATCCAACGCCACCGACGTCGACGCCCTGGCCGCCGAACCGGGCATCGCCGTCAGTGTCACTGCCGATCCCGACACGGTGGCGTCCGCCGACCTGGCCGTGTTGCCGGGCAGCCGTGCAACCGTGGACGACCTCGATTGGCTTCGCCGACGCGGTCTCGCCGATGCCCTCGCCGCTCGGGCCGGTGCCGGTCGGCCGGTGCTGGGCATCTGCGGCGGCTACCAGATGCTGGCCAAGTCCATCGATGATCCGATCGAGTCCCGGCGGGGACGGGTGGCGGGCCTCGGTCTGTTGCCCACCCTGGTCACCTTCGACAACGCCAAGCATCTCGGAACGACGTCGGGGAAGTGGCGGGGCACGGTTGTAAGCGGTTACCAGATCCACCACGGTGTGGCCATCCTCGATGCCGAGGATCCCGAGGCGGCGGACGCCGAGCCGTTCCTCGACGGCTTTAGACACCGAGCCGTATGGGGATCCACCTGGCACGGCGCATTCGAACATGACGAGTTCCGCCGCGCCTGGTTGACCGAGGTAGCTGCCCAGGCCCAGGTCGCCTGGCATGCCTCCGAGCACTCGCCGGGTTTCTCCGTGTTGCGGGACACCATGCTCGACCGACTGGCCGACTCCATCGAGCAGCACCTCGATACCGACTGCCTGCTCCGCATCATCGAGCACGGACCCGACCCGGACCTCCCATTCATTCCGCCCGGTGCACCCTGACCGGCGGGGTCAGGTGACGGTGGGGACGGCGATACCGAGATCGTCGGCCGCGGCGGCGAGCAGCGGCCCGACATTGCGTTCCGTGCCGAACCATAGTGCCCGGCCCCAGGTGAGACCGGCGGCGAGGGTCTCGGCGGTGAGCCATCCGGTGCCACCGTAGCGGGCGGCAATCTGCTCAGCCTCGTCGAGCAAGGGCCGGGGGTCTGCGACCTGAAGCACCTCGGGATGGGGGTAGCCAACTGCTGAGAGTCACACCCGCGATCAATGTGATCGTTACTGAACTTGAGCGAGTGGGCAACATCCCAGAACATCCATCCGCAGACGGCCTACCGGTGGTTCCGGGAAGGCCGGATGCCGGTACCCGCTCAACGGGTCAAAGGACTCATCCTGGTCGGCGACCTCGCTCCCGATGCGTCCGGTAGCCCCGGCAAGACCGTGCTCTACGCCTGCGTCCCCTCCGCCGACCAGAAATCCGACCTCGATCGCCAGGTCGCACGGGTCACCAGTTGGGCCACGGCCAACGGGTACTCGATTGACGCGGTGGTCACCGAAGTCGGGTCCGCGCTCAACGGGAAGCGTCGGATGTTCCTCTCGATCCTCCGGGACCCGGCCGTGACCACGATCATCGTCGAACACCGGGACCGGTTCGCCAGGTTCGGTGCCGAGTACGTGGCTGCTACCCTCGCCGCCGAGCACCGCTCCATGGTGGTCGTCAACGACGCCGAGGTCGATGACGACCTCGTACGGGACATGACCGAACTGATGACATCCCTTTGTGCCCGCCTCTACGGTCGACGATCAGCGGCCAACAGGGCGGCCAAGGCGATCGAGGTTGTCACAGCCACCGGGCAGGATGGCGACGATGGCTAACTCGATGGCGCTGGAGGTGAAGAAGAAGCGGGAGCCGTTCGTCCCGCCGGACGGCTGGGTGGTCCAGGCATTCCAGTTCGCCCTCGATCTCACCGACGACCAGCGTCGTATCTGTGCCCGCCAATGGGGCGGCCGGCGTTACGCCTACAACTGGACGTTGCGGACGATCAAGACCGGGGTGGACAATTACAACGCCACCGGCGTGGAGTCGGAGCCGCCCTCGTTCTACCGCCTTCGCAAGCAGTGGAACGCCGCCAAGGACACCTTGTGTGTTGACTCGGAGACGGGCGAGATGTGGTGGCCGGCGGTCGGGAAAGAGGCGTTGGCCGACGGGGTGCGGGGTGCAGTCGAGGGCTACTGGAACTGGCAGAGGTCCAAGTCCGGGAACCGCAAGGGCCGAAAGATGGGGTTCCCCCGTTTCAAGAAGAAGGGCCGTGACCAGGACCGATTTACCATCACCACCGGAGTCATGCGCCTGGAGCCCGACCGGCGCCACCTCTCGATCTCGAAGCTCGGGTGCGTGCGGACCCACGAGAACACCCGGAAGATCGAGCGGCTGGTCACAAGTGGTCGTGCCCGTATCCTGGCGGTCACCGTGCGGCGGTCGGGCTCCAGGGCCATCGCCTCGCTCCGGGTCATTGTCGCCCGTCCCCAGCAGCCGTCGAGCGGGGCCACGTCGGTCGTCGGCGTCGACGTCGGGGTGCGCACGTTGGCGACAGTGGCCAACGCTGAGGGACGAGTCCTCGAACGAGTGGCCAATCCGACTCCGCTGGCCAATGAGCTCTCCGCCCTCCGCCGTCTTAACCGCCAACGGTCACGCCGACAGAAGGGATCCCGCCAATACCGAGCATCGAATGAACAGATCACCCGGCTCCACCGCCGGATCAGAGACATCCGGGTGCACCACATCCACAACCTGACCACGAGGCTTGCCAAGACCCACGGCACGATCGTGGTCGAAGGTTTGGACGCGGCCGGGATGCTCTGCCAGAAGGGGCTCAACGGCGCCCGTGCCCGCAGACGCGGGCTCGCCGACGCAGCCCTCGCAGAACCCCGCCGCCAGCTGCGCTACAAGTGCAGCTGGTACGGAAGCCAGTTGATCGAGGCCGACCGGTTCTTCCCCTCGTCGAAGACGTGCCACACCTGTGGCCACGTCCAAGACATGGGGTGGGCGCGGTCGTGGACATGCGACGAATGTCGAGCCATCCACGACCGGGACGACAATGCTGCGATCAACCTCGCCCGCTGGCCGAAGTGCCAGTCGGACGACCTGGGTGGAGTTGCCGCCCCGGTGAAGCATGGAGCCGTGCATAAGACCGGGCCTCGTCCGGCAGCTGGCGTGGACATGCGAAAGTCCCGAAGGACCGAGCGTCTGGCTGGGGCAACCCCGTGAGGGGTGCAGGTGAATGACCACCATTGATCATTCACCTGCAACGGTAGCGGATGGTGTCCCGGTCTGTCGGGCTCAACGTGGCAAGCAGCTGGGAGATCTATCCGGCACACCGGGTCGGTGGATGAGCTGCAGAAGTCGCCAGTGGCGGCTGGCCGGGAGCACCAGTTCTTCTGTGTCGGGTTAGACCATCCGGCCATCTGCCTCCCACCACGCGCACAGCCAGGTATTCGTCGACGATGATCACCGCCGGTTGTTTCCCGTCCGGTCAGTCGGTGTCGTCGTGGTGGCCGTCGAGGGCAGCCTGAAACTCGTCGACCAGGTCACCGGTCGTGATCCGGGCCAGCACCTCCCGGTCGGCAGCCGACAGGCGCGGATCGCCCGCCCGGCGGCGCCTGCGGCGCTCTTCTGAGACATCGACGACCACTATCTATTCCATTGTGCCGCCTCCGGCCAGCGAAGGAACAGCAGCTGACGGAAGAACCAGGACCGGATGTGCTCGGCCCGGCCACGCTCCTCGTTTCGGCCCCCTCTGGATTGATCGAGGTCAACTTGCCAACTGACAACTCGCGCAGGCCGGTGGTTTGCGACTTGACGCTGGAGCGACCGGAGGAACCTCAGAACTGACGTTGGCAATGGCTGGGGAAACAACTGACAAGGGCAGCCCGGTCGGCGTCTGTCTGTGAGAACATCTTGGGTGCAGGCGAACGATGGCTCAGGGGAACTCACACCGAGTTCGACAGCCGGTGTGCGAGTCCGAGAAGAGATCGAAGGTTGGGCATGAACTGGACATGGAACATCCGCAGTCGGGATGGTGGAATGAATGGCCTCGAGTTCACTCGGGCAACCACCGCAGGCGGTTTCACCCGAGTTCTGATTCACGCCGCCCCCGCCCAGGCGTCAGTGGAAGTGTTCGCCGACGATGGTGGGGTCGTGGCACGAGGTGACGTTGACCGTGCCGGTGAGTACTCCCCGATCACGCTGCTGACCCTCGAGGGTGGGCTCACCCGAAAAGAGGTCTGGCCCGATGACAGCCTGCTGGGCCTCCCCGTGCTGATCGCCGGCGGCGAAGTCGGGATACTGACCGAGTGGCACCATGCAGAAGACCACAGTTGGTGGAAGTGGTCGGTGGAGTTCTCCAACCACACCGGAAGGCCGGCTGATTGGGCACCACCGGACCCGAAGGTGAAGCACTGAGGGCGGGCTGCTCTGGGGACGTCCGCCTGCAGACGGACCGGCGGCCGGCAGGTCACACACTTTGGTCGACCGTTGGTCTCTACTGATCTCCGTCGATGACATGGCGCACGACGTTCCGTAGTCGGACCATGAGTCCGGCTGACGGGACCACCTTCCCGGCCACATAGGTCGAAAAGCGCGAGGGTGACGTCCCGATCCTTTCCGCCAGAGCCGCTTGAGTGAGTCCGGATTGCAGAAGCAGACCCCGAACCTCGACGGCGACTTCGGAGCGTTCGAAGTCAGCGGCGTCGGATCGGGCTTTGGCAATCACCATCTCCATGAGATCGGCTGTTCCATACGGACGCGAGATGGAAACCGCCTCTTCGACCTGACGGGCCACTGGACCCCACGGGTCGTTGACAATGGCGGCACTCAACCGCTGCCAGTCAGGTAAGGATCCTCGCTCCAACGCTGCGAGTACCCCCTCGAATGGCCAGGTGTCGACCGGATCGTCGGGAGTGGACGCGAGATTACGGAACTTGAGACCGGTGTTCATTTGTCACCAGATGAGGGCTGGGGAGGCTATCCCACCGCCATCTCGACAGCGACCGCTTGACATACACCGGTAACTGTTTTCCATTCGGTCCAACGCGAGTCGAGATCTTTGTATCGGGACAGTTGCTCGGTCGTGCGGCGATCTTTTGGCTGAGGGCTGGCCAATTGTCGGATGAGCTGGGTGGCCACCCCAACAGCTTCCGGACCGCGTTGATCTGCGTAGTACCTGTCCATGTTGGCCAGCACTTTGCCCGCATGAGCGATACCGTATCGATCAGACAACGCGGCTACGTCGAGGTAGTCCCGGGCTTGATTTCGCCGCACGATGAGATATCCCTCTGTCAGTCGAGGCGGAGGGTGGCGATGCCGTGGGCTCGGAGTTCGAACCGACCGTCGAAGGGCAGGAGGGGCCGGCCTCGTAGGTCGACCAACCACCCCGATCGACCGTCGACCTCCACCACCGTGGGAAGGTCGTCCGGGTTGAACACCCGCAGCTCGAGGGCACCAGTCTCTCGTCGTACCGAGGACACCTCCGCCCCCCGGATGGTGAGCGGCGACCCCGAGGTAGGTCGGCTACCTCCACCGAAGGAGCCCACCGTCAGCAGGGGTAGGAGGACGTCATCGGCCAACCGGTAGGGATTGGTGTCGTCGACCGACAGGGCATAACGGGCCTCGACCGGTCCGATCATCTGGGGGCCCTCGATGGGGATCATGGGGCCGGCCGGGAGGGGACGGGTGCTCATCCCGAATCGGGACAGCATTCCGGTGGACCGGAGCAAGGTGAGGGCCAGGCCGGTTGCCCTCGGCTCGGAGTCGCCAACGCTCACGATGTCGACGAGTTCGTACTCGAGGAGCCCCTCGTGGATCACCGTCAACCCCCCGGCCGACACGAAGCGGCGCGAAGGAAAGGTGGGGGTGCCGAACTCGTCTTCTCGGCCCTCTGCCTTCAATCCGCGTTCGACAACGGCGAAGGCGCACTCGGCTCGTGAGGCCATAGCCGGTTCGGGTAGCGGGAAGTGGGCACGCAGCCGGTGGTCTCTCGAAGGATTGTCGAAGGTGGTGTGCACCCTTGTCACCGTTTCGTCGGCCCGGAGCTCCAAAGTGGTGGTGACTTCGGTGGTACGTGATCCGACCCGGGTCCGCCGGTCGCCATCCACCCGTTCGGGCCAGGTGTAGGTGGAGGTCACGATCACGGTGCCCCGCACCGGGCCCCGGTCGCCGATGGCGACGCTCACCGAGTCGGGAGTGTCCACCGTGGTGTCGTTGGCCGGCGGAGAGTAGTTGTAGGTATCCCCATGGTCACCCCCGTCGACCAACCGGCCGTAGCCGGGCACCCCATCGAGGGAGAAGGTGCCGTCGCCGGGATTGACCACCACCGTCATCAGACCGTTGGAAAGGGTCACACCAGAATCCGAGTCACCGGCGACGGAGACCGGGCAGGCGAGACGGGCGGGCACAAACCCGGCCCACCCGAACCCCGGGACCGACTCCTGGCGAGCGAGGATCCGCCGCATCGCCGGTTGGTCGATCGTCACTCGGACTTCGGTGTCGGGGTAGGCGGTGAGCCGGGTGAACAACTCCCGTTTGATCTCTTCGATGGGCACCCCCTCGGGAGCCTCGGGCCCGATGGTGAGGGTGATGCCGAGACCGGTGTCGTCTTCGGTCAGCGACACCTCGGTCACGTAGGTGTCGTCGTCGATGCGCGACCCCTGAATCAGTCCGAGCATGCTGACGACCGTGGCGCCACTGAGGGTGATGGTGCCGGGGAGACCGGCCCGCTGGGATATCACTTGGACATTCGGCCCCGGGTCGCCGACGGCCGGTACCACCAGTTCCACCATGCCCGCCCGGTCGCCGGCGGCCGGATTGACCACGGCGGTCCCCGGTTCGGTGAGCGAGGCGCCGATGGCAGCCAGTGCTTCACCGGTGAGGCCGTCACCGATATTGCGGGCCTCGGCGTAGCGGTGGAGCACGGCATCGACCACCTCGTCCACCGAGCAGGCGCAGATCGAGTCGTGGGCGGCGTTGCGGATCATCAGCTTCCAGCCCACATCGAGAAATGCTCCCGGCCAGCCGGCCCCTTTGAGGTAGAGGGCACTGAGCGGTTCGGCCAACCGTTCGAGTGACCGTTCCGATCGCGCCGCCGCCTGTTTCACGTCGACCCGGTTCGACCCTACGCCCATCAACAGATTCGAGCGGTATCCCGAGCGGAGCTCTCCCTTCCACTCGGGCAGGTCATCGCTGGTGAGGTCACTGACGTAGTCGGGCAGTGAGCTGATACAGAGTTCGAACTCATCCTGCATCTCATTGACCTCGGCGACCACCCGGCCCAGCCAGGGCTGGGGACGTTGGTGATCGGTGCCGTTCATGAACAGCACCGGTGCATCGTCGGCCAGGAACGACCCGATCTCATCCATGTGGGACCGGAGCCGACGGACCAGGGCCTTGGCATCGTCGGGCACGGCCGCACCGTTCCCGTATCCGGCAATCAGGTACTCGGCCCTGACCCGCGTCCGGTCGGGCGCCTCCCAGACGAACGCCGAGGTGTCGATGGCCGACGGAACCCCTCGCCACACCACTGCATGGTGCAGCCCGGCCAACGAAAGAATCTGTGGCATCTGGGCGATGTGTCCGAACATGTCGGGGAGGTAGCCCACATCCATCACCCCTCCGAAGCCGGCGCCCCGTCTGATGCCGGCCTGCAGGTCGCGGACGATGGTTTCGCCCGAGATGAGGAACTCGTCCATCAGGATGTACCACGGACCCAGGGTGAGCCGTCCGGCGGTTGCCAGCGCGGTCAAGCGCTCCTCGTTCTCGGGACGGATCTCGAGATAGTCGTCGATGACCGCCAGTTGGCCATCGAGGAGGAAGGTCTTGTAGGAGGGATCCCGTTCCAGAAGGTCGATCAGGCCATCGATGAGATGAACCAGCTTCAACCGGAACGTCTGGAACGGGTCATACCACTCCCGGTCCCAGTGGGTGTGGGGGACGACGGCGATGCGTCGGGGCGCCGATGGCCGCCCCCCAGCTTCAGAGGCTGACGTTGAAGAGATCATGGGACGAGGGGGCCGTGCTCCGCTTCGTATTTTTCGAGTTCGCCGACGATGCGCGCCGCATCGGCCGTGGTCTGGTCGGTGGAGCGGCCCTCGTGATCGGCGTACGCGGCGGCCCCCAGTTGGCGAAGGAGGTCGTCGGCGTTGCGCTTGGCCTGGACGGCATCGAGCTTGGCCTGACCGGCCTTCCCCGCCTCACTGGCCTTGGCCAGCCCGACTTCCGCCTGTGCCTTTACCTTGTCCATGAACCCCATGGATCCTCCTCTCCGCCGCCCGCGCTTGCCGCCGGCGTTCGACCGAATCGTAGAACGTCGGAGGGGTGCCGTGCTCCCCGGGGCCATGCTGGGCCAGATGGGTCCGGCGCGCTAGACATCCACCCATGGGTCCGGGCCGGGAAGGTGGAGGGCAACTGCGTGCGTGGAGGGATCACCTGCCGTCGGGGAGCCGGCTCCAAGCCTCTGACCTGGTGACTTCGGGGACGTTGCCCCGGGCGTGGGCGGACCGGTGGGAGGCCGATCCCGAGGCGCCGGTGCTGATGGACGCGGCGCCAACGGCCGGGCCCTCCTCACCGGCCGGGCTGGCTCATCGGCCCAGCACCTGGTGGTCGGCGGAGGAGCTCGACGCCGCGACCCGCCGGGCGGCCGGGCGGCTGGTGGCGGCCGGCCTTCGGCCTGGCGACCGTGTGTTGTGGTCCACCGGATCATCGGTGTCCTCGATCATCTGCCACGTGGCCGCGCTGCGGGTCGGGCTGGTGGTGGTGCCGGTCAACACCGCCTACACCCAACGTGAAATCGCCTACATCGTGTCCGACGTCGGTCCGGCGGCTGTCATCGTCGACGATCCGCAGCGAGGGCGATGGGCCAGGGATGCCTCCGACCGGGACCTGATGGTGACGGGACCCGATCTCGATCTTCCCGACGGGGAGCCGGCCCGGCTCGACGCCGCCCTCCCCGACGACCCGGCGCTCATCTGTTTCACCTCCGGGACCACCGGAGCTCCCAAAGGGGCGGTCCTGTCCCACCGCAACCTGTTGGCCGCCACCCGAGCCGTGTGTGTGGCATGGAGATGGACCCCCGCCGATCGCCTCATTCACTGCCTTCCGGTCTTCCATGCCCACGGTCTGTGCGTCGGCATCTATGGGACCTTGCTGTCAGGGGGGTCTGCGTTGCTCCTTCCGGGTTTTGATCCCGATGCGGTCGTCGATGCCGCTTCGACCCACCACGCCTCCCTGTTCTTCGGGGTTCCGACCATGTACCACCGCCTGGTCCACTCGGCCCGGGCCGCCGAGATGGGTCGGCTCCGACTCTGCGTCTCCGGCTCTGCTCCGTTGGCGGCCGATCTGCACCGTGAGATATCGGCCGCCATAGGCATGCCCGTGCTCGAGCGGTACGGGATGACCGAGACCCTGATGAACGCGTCCAATCCGTATGACGGGGAACGCCGTCCCGGATCCGTGGGCTTCCCGCTCCCGGGGGTAGAGGTGAAGCTGGCCGGGGATGGGGAGATCGGCGTGCGAGGGGCCAACGTGTTCGATGGCTATTGGGAGCGCCCTGCCGCCACCGCCGACGCCTTCGAAGACTCCTCCGATGGTGGGGGACGATGGTTTCGCACCGGCGATCTCGGTACCATCGATGATGGCTACCTCACCATTCGCGGTCGATCCAAGGAGCTGATCATCACCGGCGGCTTCAATGTGTATCCGAGCGAAGTCGAAGAAGTTGTACTCACTCATCCCGGGGTGGCCGAAGTGGCGGTGACCGGCACACCGTCCGACGAGTGGGGAGAGGTGGTCACCGCCTGGATTGTCGGCGACGGGCGCGCCCCGTCGGCGGAAGAACTATCCGCCTACACCGCCGACCGGCTGGCTGCCTACAAACGACCCCGCATCGTTCATGTCATAGACGCCCTGCCCCGGAATGCTCTGGGCAAGGTGGTCCGGAGCGAACTCGGGCAATGAGTGCCATGGCCCGCCCCACCACCGAGGCCGAACTGTCGCTGGTGAATGAAGGGTTCGACATTATTGTCGGCCTCGATGAGGTCGGCCGGGGCGCCTGGGCCGGTCCGGTGTCGGTGGGGGTGGCGCTCATTCCCATGGAGGTGCCTCCGCCCGTTGGTCTTCGGGATTCGAAGTTGGTCGCCGAGCACCATCGCGAGGCCTTGTTCCCGCTGGTAGCAGCCTGGTGCATGGACTGGTCGGTAGGCCACGCCGGACCCGAAGAGTGTGATCAATGGGGGATGACCATCGCCCTGAGGTTGGCGGCGCGACGGGCATTGGCCGGGCTGTCGTGCATTCCCGACGTGGTGCTTGTCGACGGCGGCTTCGACTACGTCACCGAACCCGGCAGCGGTGATGCCGGGGTTGGCTTGAAGCCGGAGGTTCGAACCCTGGTCCGGGGCGACGCCACCTGCACCTCGATTGCCGCCGCATCGATCGTGGCCAAGGTGACCCGGGATCGGATGATGCGCGATCTGTCCGAAAGCTTTCCGGCCTTCGACTTCGATCGGAACAAGGGATATCCATCTCCGACCCATCGAACCGCGTTGGCCGGACGCGGATTGACGGCTATCCATCGCCGGTCGTGGTCGTACGTGGAGAACCTGCCGTTCCGTTGAGAGGGAAGTGGTCGCATGCTGGCCGCCTACGGCATTGGACGGTGTCGAACAGACCGGAAGATGGTGCCATCGGGAGATCAGGAGGGAACCGGAACCATCATCGGTTCGACGGGCTCACGGTGAAGGTGGCCGTGCAGGGGGTGCAGTCGTTGACAAAGGGAATCGGTCCCGACGGCGAATACGCCGGCGTGAAGTCGTGGAGCAACCCGGTCGCCCAATACCGGCGCCGGCTACAAGGATTGACATCGGAGGAGCCCGTGCCGATCACAAGGGCTCGGGGTGGTCGGTCATTTCCTCACCACGCCCCACTGCACTGCAACTGCACTGCGCCGCTTGGTGGAACGGGGGGAAAGCCTCTACTTCGGGATTGGGTCCTTCGGTAGACCGAGCACCCGCTCGCCGATGATGTTGCGCAGCACCTCATCGGTGCCGCCGGCCACCCGCATCCCCGGTACGCCCAGAAGGAACTCCGACCATGCGTAGGTACCCCATCGGCCGTTGTCGGCGACCAGTTCGGGTCCGAGCACCGATGAGAGCAGTTCGTAGGTGCGGACCATGTTGGCGGTGAGCGACAATTTTCCCAGGGACATTTCCGGCCCCGGCAGTTGGCCGGCCGCAATCTTGGCCATGGAGCGGAGGTTGGTATACGCGGCCACCCGGTCGTGGATGATCACATCGGCGAGTTGTTGACGAATGAGGGGATCGTCGGCCCGTCCCTGGGCCCGGGCCAGCTCGATGAGACGATGCGAGGAGTGCAGTCCGACACCACCGCCCCCTCCGCCGATGGCGGCCCGTTCGTTCATCAGAGTGGTGAGCGCGACCGTCCAGCCTCCGTTCACATCGCCCAGTCGATGGGTATCGGGGATTCTCACATCGGTGAAGAAGACCTCGTTGAAGGATGCCCCGCCGGTCATCTGACGAAGGGGCCGGACCTCGACACCGGCCGCATGCATGTCGACGACAAAACCGGTCAGTCCCCGGTGCTTGGGCTGATCGGGATCGGTGCGGCAGATGATCTCCCCGATATCGGAGTACTGCGCACCGGACGTCCAGACCTTCTGCCCGTTCACGATCCATTCGTCTCCGTCGCGGACTGCCCGGCTCTGCAGGGATGCCAGGTCGGAACCGGCTTCCGGCTCGCTGAAGAGCTGGCAGCCCACGATGTCGCTCCGGTGCATCTGCCGGAGGTAGGCCTGCTTCACCTCTTCGGTAGCGTGAGCCAGAATGGTGGGGGCCACCATCCCCAGCCCGATCCCGAACGGAGCCTGTGACGGAGCCCGGTAATCGGCGGCCACCGAGTTGTAGATGCGTTGGTAGGAGCGGGGAAGTCCCCGGCCCCCGTACATCTGGGGACCGGTGATCCACCCGAATCCGCCGTCGAAGACAGTTCGTGCCCACTCTTTGGCCTGGGCGACGTCAGAGGCCTCCTCCTCAGGGGTGCGTTCGGGGAACAGGCCCACGTAGTCGGATCCTTGGCCCCACACGAAGTTCTCGGCCGTCCGGCGCGGGAGATGGGCGTCTAGGAAGGTACGGACATCGCCTTCGAACTGCTCTTCGGTGATCTGGGTCGTGTCAGCGGCAGTAGTGGTCATATCGGCAGATCCCCTTTGTTTCGGTCGAGCTCTTGACCGTTCAGTCCAGACGCACGTCAGCGTATCGGTAGGACAGTGGGAGGGGAATAACGACCCCGATTGGATCGATCGATCGATCGACATAGGGGGGACCCTCCTTGTGCCAGCCGAGGTATCGGATGCGTCCCCGGATGTCCTCTCCGGCACTCTGTCTGGCCCCGGCCATACAATTCCATAGCCAAATTGAATACGACCACCAGCGAGCAGGCCCGGGGAGCGAGCGAACCTGCTAACGCCCCCCCCGCCCGGGGACGGGTTCGAGAATGGCGGGTCCAATGGTTGCTGGTCGTTCAATGAGCATGACGCCACGTGTTCGACCGGGCGATACTGCCCGCTCGCTGCTAAAGCTGACGCTCTCATCAGCCGATAACCCACTGGTGCGCACCGGCCAAAAGTTTGTGGGGCATGAAATTTCGGATGCCGGGGTGTCACTGATCGAAGTGATGGTGGCCATCACTGTTCTGGTCATCGTCCTTGTGCCCGCATTGTTGCTGGTCACAAGATCGACCAGAGCCGTATACAACAATCAGTTCAAAGTGACCGCAGCCAGCCTCGCGAGCGGCCAGCTCGAAGCGGACCGCGCCTTGGCAGTCGGGCGGACATTGCCCACACCGGCGTCATCCCCGCCGCAGGCTATCGGCGGGCCGACTATCGGCTCAGAGACCTACTCGATCACCCAGACGGCCGGTTGGTGCGTGCCACCCACCGCCTCCAACGGGTCCTGGGCATCCTTCACGTCCACAGGTAGTTCGTACGCCTACGGCGTCGTGGTGAAGGTGACGTGGAAGGAAGACTCCACGGGAGTCCAAGTAGCCGGCGTGCTCACCACCCCGCAAGGGATGTTCGCCCCAGGGGCATACCCACCGTTCACAACGAACTGCCCACTATGACCAAGACCCGCTCTATCCGGTGCGCAACACGTGACGACTCGGGCATGTCGCTTGTTGAGTTGATGGTCGCCATGACGTTGTTCGTCGTGGTGATGACAATCGGTTTTGTTGTGACGAGCACCGTGGTGAGAGTTACCTACAGCACTCAACGCAGCGGGTTTCTCACCGGTCCGGCTCAAAATGGGATGGAGACACTCCAGGGGTTCTTCTCCGGAGCGGTTCCCAACCAGACGATCTCCACTCCAAGTGGGGCAGAGCTCTACGCAAATCAGTGCTCGGCTACGGCTCTCACCAGCACCGCAACCGACGTCTGGCTATGTGCCGTGCGCTCTGGCTCCAACACCGCGTACAGCTATGAGATCCACTTCCCGAGTTCGACCTGTACTCCTAACGGCATCTGCACCCTGCAAATCGACCAGCAAGGTTCGGCCCAGCCGGTCGCGCAAATCGACAACGTGTGTGCACATTGTGCCAACGCGACAAATACGTCGTTCGGATTCACGCCCACGCCCGCCGATCTGTCCGTAATCCCTTTGGTGGCCATCACGCTCACCATTGCCGCCCCAACTACTAACGGGAACGCCAATCCGTCCACGACCACCACGGTTGTTCGTCAAGTCATGTTGTCCAACTCTTTGGGAGGACTCCTATGACGCGACACACCTGGCGCACCATGCCGATGAAAGAGAGTATGACGCAGCAGGCCACCGATCTGGGCCAGGCCATGCTCTTGGTCATCGCTCTGATCGCGATACTCGTCGCAGTGCCGGTTGCGATCAGCGTCCTGGCTGTGGGCCAGGTATCTACCAGCGAGAATGCTGCCTTGACGGTTCAGGCCAAGCAGGCCGCCCAGGCCGGCATCAGCGACTACATAAACAACGTCCAGGCTGACTCGACGTACACCAAGTACTGCAGTACTGGAATGACCAGCGGAGCGACACAGTGGGCATGCCCTGGATCGACGGTGTCCGCGCCGACGCTGACCAATCCGGCGTTCGTCAATTCGCCCACCTTGGCAGGAAAGTGGTATTCCGACGGTTCGACGATGCGAGGTGTCGCAAATGGGACCCCGTCGTACCGATACGTGGTCAATTCTCCCAACACCGCCATTCCGGCCCAGGTCCTCATCTACTCCATTGGCCAGGCAGGGACGGCCGCAGGCCAGCACGTGTCTGCCACCGAGGAAGCCGCTCTGACCGTCTGCGCCAGCGGCTGTCTGTATCCCACCAAAGGGGTGTCGTGCATCAAAGTTCCCACCAACGCACTGAGCGCCAAGATCATCGCCTACGGAGCGAAAGGCGGTGGAGGCGGTCCGGACGCCGCCGGAGGTGTCGGTGCCATGTTGACCGCCACCGTGCCGGTGACCGCGGGGGACACCTTGGACCTGTATCCCGGTCAACCCGGGCAGGCCGGCAACCCGCAGCTACTCAATCTTCTCGACCTGTTGGCGGGCGCCGGTGGTGCCGGCGGAGTGCCGCTATCGGGGCCGTGCCTATTCCCCCAGACTTATTCGCCGCCGGACCTAGGTGGAGGCAACGGTGCCCTGCCTGGCGGCCTTGCCGACGTCCTCACTGACGGCGGCGGTGGCGGGGGAGGGGCAACGATGGTCTTCGACGCCACCGCCACAACCAACAATATGGTCGCGGTAGCCGGCGGCGGTGGCGGGGGAGGAGCCGGGGACCTCTTGCAATTTCTGGGCGGCCCGCCCGGTGCAGGTGGCTCAGCCGGTAGCAGCCCACCGGGATCGGGCGGAACGGCCGCGGGCCTCCTCTTGGTGTTTCCCGCCGCACCGGGAGGAACGGGCGGTACCTGGGCAGCTCCGCCAGGTCCGGGGCTGTGCGCATCGACGACCGTTGCCGGTGGAACAGGAACGGCACCGGGCAATGCCTGCGGTCAAAACGGGTATCTCCCCACCAATCTCCTCGGTACGCTCACCGGTGGAGGAGGAGGAGGTGGTGGTGGCTATAGCGCCTCGTCACTCGGCGGTGGTGGCGGAGGAACCACTGGCGGCATCATCGGCATTGTCGGCTCGGGTGGAGGAGGCGGCGCCGGCTACTCCTCTGCGAACAACGGCCCATGTCTAGCGCCCGCGATTGTTCCCGCCACCACCTACCCGACAGGCGACACCACCGGAACCGGCCAGATTGCAATCACGTTCTTCGCCGGCGTCTGTGGTACCAACCCACTTACGGTCGTCACCGGGACTATTCGTGCCGCGGCGGCTCCGTAGCCACCGCCACCTCTCCGGCCCGCTTGACGGCTCGGCGGACGAACGAGGCGAACCCGTCAGGGTGAGACAAGTGGGCCCCGTGGAAAGCACCCGGAATGTCGAAGAGTTCGGCGTTCGGGGTGTGCTCGACCAGCCACGCCACACCGGCCCGGTGGTGGGGGACCGACCGGCCACCGCGGCCGAAGAGGGCGGGGATCCGCATGGACGTGACATCGAACGGTGGATCCCTGACCCGGATGGCGTTCAGTTCCGCCACCAGAGCCGGCCCGTCGGCCCGCCGTTCGGCCTGGGAGGATTCGGACAGCCGGTCCCAGGCACCGTCCCCGACGACCCGTCGGAAGAATCGCTCGGCTTCGGTATCGGGATCGTCGCGGAGTTTCTGCCTTCGCGCCGAGCCACTGCCACTCGTCCAAAGCGGTAGCCACGGAAGGGGAGGCTCGTAGGCGGCCACCGAGGTGATGGAGTTGGTGGGGTCACCGCGAAGGGCGGCCCCGATGGCAATCGTCCCGCCGTAGCTGTGTCCGATCACCACCGCCGGTCGCCCACCGATCACGCTCACCAGATCGTCGATCTGTCCATCGATGCTGGTGTGCAGTGGAAAGGCGCTACGAGAGCGGTGGTAGCCGCGCCGGTCATAGACGACTGTATGGAGATCGCCGAGCCGACGCAGTACCCGGGCGAAGCTGGTGGACCTGTCGAGAGACCCGTGGACCAGCACCACCACCGGGTCCCCGGGCGGCCGTTCCGAGGGAACGTGCTCGGTGACTGCCAATCCGCTCACGTGCTTCATGTCGCCCGTCAGCCTGTCAGATGGCCGTCAGATGCCGCCACCGGACGATTCATTTGTCTGATCTGAAGGTCGGCATAATCGCAGTTCACACCGGCTGTCTGTGCCCGATCTTCAGCAAATATGGGCCGAAATGGCCCGAAATCCGCGCCTTGGGTCCATATTTCGTGCATTGTGGTGGCTTCCGTAAACGAAGGAGACAGAGTGCCCATTACCAAAACAGACCTGATTGCGGCGGTTGCAGCCCACACCGATTCGACCATCAAAGACGTTGCTGCCGTGTTGGCGGGTTTCGAGGATGTCGTGGTGGCCAACGTCGCCAAGGGCGAGAAGATCGTCATGACAGGATTCCTGACGTTCGACCGTGGAGAGCGGGCCGCCCGCACCGGTCGCAACCCACAGACGGGTGAGGCCATCCAGATTGCCGCTTCGAAGAACCCGAAGGTGAGCGCAGGCGCGTCGTTCAAGAAGATCGTGAACGGCAAGGCTCCGGCTCCCAAGATCAACAAGTAACAACGCACAGTTTGTGAACACATGCCGGTCCGGGGTTTCCCCGGGCCGGCATGTGCGGGTCCAACCCCAGAATCGGCGGTGTAGGGAGTGGCGCAGTGCGCCGCCGTGCGCGGCGGCGGATCAGAGCTGGCCGATGGCCTTGTGGGTCTGCGGGACCACCCGAACGTGGGGATACCTCCACAGCGCCAGTTCCTGAAGGGTGAGCACATCGTCAGGAGTCGGGGCGCGGGTGACGGCGGCGAACGGGGTCACCGGCTGCAGGTAGATCACCGGCTCGGCCCCCGGGGTCCGGGCTGCCGCCTCCGCCACCATTGCCACTGCCTTCGACAACTCGTCGGTGTCGGTGTGGGCCCCGACCACGATCTTCACCCAGGTGTCGACCCCGGCCCGAAGGGCGACATCGAGGAACCGCTGTTGCAGTGACGGGTCCACTCGCTCCCCGTCGACGCTCGGGAGTTTCACATCCATGCTCACGTAGGTGAGCCACCCGATGAGCTCTTCGAGACCGTGCACCAGGGTGCCATTGGTTTCCGCCATCAGAGGCATGCCCAGCTCGGCCAACATCGGGAACAGACCGGCCAAACGCTTGGACTGCATGAGCGGCTCGCCGCCGGTGACGCTGACCGAGTGATGGGGCATGGCTCGCCACAGTCGATCCACCGCGTCGATCACTGACTCGATGGCCAACGGGCTCTCCAGCCTGTCCCAGTCCCGTCGTCCCGGTGTCCGTTCGATCCGACACGGCCCCGGGCGCTTCTCGAGGGCCTCGGGTTGATCGCAGTACGCACAGCGGATGTTGCACCCGGTCATTCGAAGGAATACCTGGCGGGTGCCGACCAGAGCCGCCTCCCCCTGGATGGCCGAGAACACCTCGGAGACGAGCAGATCCGATGGCGTTCCCGAGGCTGTCATTGGCCGGTGAGGGCCGGGTCGTCCACACCGGCTTCGGAAAAGCCGCGCACCCGCAGCAGGCAGGCATCACAAACCCCGCAGGGATTTGTCTCTCCCTGGTAACACGACCAGGTCAGCTGCAGGGGTGCCTTGTGGTCGATGCCCAGCCGCACGATGTCCGCTTTGGTCAACTCGATGAGCGGCGTCCGGATCTCGATCGGATCGCCTTCGACGCCGCGTTTCTGGCCGGTGGCGGCCACCTGCCGGAACGCCTCGATGAACTCGGGCCGACAATCCGGGTACCCCGAGTAGTCGATGGCATTCACCCCGATCCATACTGCGTCGAGACCCCGGGCCTCAGCTACCCCGAGCGCCACGGCCAAAAAGATCGAATTCCGGGCGGGCACGTAGGTGACCGGTATTCCCTCCTCGGTCCCACCCGCGGGCACCGCGATGGAGGGATCCGTGAGCGCGGAGCCTCCCCAGGCCGAGGTGTCGAGACTGACCACCAGGTGCTCGGCCCGGAAGTGGCCGACCACACCGGCGGCATGGTCGAGCTCGGTACGGTGCCGTTGGCCGTAGTCGAAGGTGAGGGCCACCGGCGGCTTGCCGCCTTCGGCCTCGGCCAGCGCCATGCACACGGTGGAGTCGAGTCCACCCGAGAGGACGACCAGGTGCCCGCGGCCTCGGTCGCTCATGACGTCTCGTCGACGGTGAGGTCCACCCACGATCCCGGGGTCTCCCACAGGCGCAGGGCGGAAACAGGGAGACCACCCATGGTCAACAGCTCCCACGCCCGATGGGCCAGTAGCTCGGCGGTGGGGTTGTCGAGCACTTCGTTGAGGTCCCGGTGGTCCCACTGGTCGATGACCTCACGGGTGACCACCGAGTGCAGAATGTCGAAGTCGATCACCACGCCGTTGGCGTCGAGGCCCCCGGCCACCGTCACGTCGAGTCGGTAGGAGTGACCATGGAGGTTGCGGCACTTTCCGGTGTGCCACTCCAGACGATGGGCGGCTTCGAAGGTGAAGGTGCAGCTGACGCTGGTTTGTATGGCTCCCACCATGTGGACGCTAACCCACCAATTTGGCGATCGTTTCGAGGCCATGGCTGCGTATCGGCCCCATTAGGCTCTCCTCAATGGATGACACCATCGGATCAGACGTCTCGGGGGGACCCGACCCGGCCCGCCCGGCCACCACAACCGGGGCGTTTGGGCCCAACGCCTGGCTGGTCGAGGACATGTATGACAGTTACCGCGCCGACCCGATGTCGGTGTCAGAGTCGTGGCGGGAGTTCTTCACCGACTATCGACCGGCGGTTCCTCCGGCGGTTACTCCGGCGGGCAGCGCTCCGGCACCTGCCGCACCTGCGCCCGCTCCAACCCCGGCGAAGTCGCCTCCGGCCGCGAAGGCCGGCCCACCTAGTGCCGCGTCCAATGGCACGTCGGCGGGGGAGAAGGTCACCCCGCTCCGTGGTGCCGCCGGTCGCATTGTCATCAACATGCAGGCCTCCCTCGAGGTGCCCACCGCCACCAGTGTGAGGGTGGTGCCGGCCAAGCTGTTGGAGGTCAACCGCACCATCATCAACGACCAGCTGTTGCGCGCTACCGGAGGCAAGGTCAGCTTCACCCACCTCATCGGGTATGCGGTGGTGAAGAGCCTCGTGGCGGTTCCCGCCATGAACGCTAGCTTCGTGGCCGATGCGGACGGCAAAGGAACCCCCGGGGTGATCCGGCATCACCATGTGGGCCTCGGCCTGGCCGTGGACGTGGAGAAGTCCGATGGCTCACGCACCCTGATGGTGCCGTGCATCACCGATGCCGACAGCCGTGACTTCCGTGGCTTCGTGGGTGCCTACGAAGAATTGGTACGCAAAATTCACATCAACAAGATTTCCCCCGACGATTTCGCCGGTACCACTGTCACGTTGACCAACCCGGGCACCCTCGGCACCGTTCAGTCGGTGCCCCGCCTGATGCCGGGTCAAGGGGTCATCGTCGGGGTGGGAGCTCTCGGGGTCCCCTCCGGCTTCGAAGCCACCGACCCTCATACCCTGGCCGAGCTGGGGGTGGGCAAGACGGTCACCCTCACCTCCACCTACGACCACCGCATCATCCAAGGGGCGGAGTCGGGGCTGTTCCTCGCTCACATATCCGAGTGCCTGATGGGGAAGCACGACTTCTACGACGAGGTATTTGCCGCCCTCGAGATCCCCTACGAGCCGGTGCGGTGGGAGAAGGACACCAACGACACCGAGGAGACGGTGGAGGGCATTCACGAGCGCCTGCTGAAACAGGTCCATGTGCAGACCCTCATCAACATGTACCGGGTACGCGGCCATCTCATCGCCCACCTCGATCCGCTCGATGCCGAATCACCCGTTCTCCATCCCGAGTTGGACCCGCTCCACTATGGCCTCACCATCTGGGACCTGCCCCGCCGCTATGTGGCCGATGGGCTGGCCGGCCAGGACAACGCCACCCTCGACGAGATCCTCCACACACTGCGGAACGCCTACTGCCGCACCCTCGGCGTCGAGTACATGCACATTCAGGATCTGGCCCAGAAGCGGTGGATCCAACAGCACGTGGAGGGGGTGTCGTCGGAGCTATCGCCCGACCAGCAGCGCCACATCCTCGACCGCCTGGGTGCGGCCGAGGTCTTCGAGCGGTTCCTCCACTCCCGCTATGTGGGACAGAAGAGGTTCGGTTTGGAAGGGGCCGAGTCGGCCATCGTCCTCCTCGACACCATCCTCGACGAGGCGGTGACCGAACGCCTCGTCGAAGCGGTGATGGGGATGTCCCATCGGGGCCGGCTCAACGTGCTGGCCAACATCGTCGGGAAGTCCTACCACGAGATCTTCGAAGAGTTCGAGGGCAATCTCGACCCCGAGTCGGTACAGGGTTCGGGCGATGTGAAGTACCACAAGGGGGCCTCCGGGGTCTTCACCGGTCGCTCGGGTGGCACCATCCCGGTGTCGTTGGCCTCCAATCCCTCCCACCTCGAAGCGGTGGACCCGGTGGTGGTGGGTATGGTGCGGGCCAAACAGGATGCCCTCGGCGGCGAGCGGGGGAGCGGGAAGCGACTCGAGGATGGCACCGGCGAGCCGTTCCCGGTGTTGCCGATACTGCTGCACGGCGACGCCGCCTTCGCCGGGCAGGGAGTGGTGGCCGAAACCCTCAACCTGTCAGGTCTGGCCGGTTACCGCACCGGCGGGACGATTCACATCGTCATCAACAATCAACTGGGCTTCACCACCGCCCCCGAGGCCGCTCGCACGTCGGTGTATCCGACCGATGTGGCCAAAATGGTGCAGGCGCCGATCTTCCACGTGAACGGGGATGATCCCGAAGCCTGCGTCCGGGCCGCCCGCCTGGCGTTCGGGTTTCGTCAGACCTTCCACAAGGATGTGGTCATCGACATGGTCTGTTACCGGCGCCATGGCCACAACGAGGGGGACGACCCCAGCTATACCCAACCGTTGATGTACGCCCTCATCGAGGCCAAGCGTTCAGTGCGCAAGCTCTATACCGAGGCACTGGTTCGCCGGGGTGACATCACCATCGAGGAGGCAGAGGAAGCACTCGACAGGTTCTCTGCCCGTCTGCAGGCAGCCCTGGACGAGACCCGGGCCGAGGCGGAGTCGTCGGCCGGCGTCACGCCCACCCTCCCGGCCTATTTGGTGCCCGACCTGTCCATCCCGGCGATCGAGACCGGCGTGGACTCGTCGGTCATCAGCCGCCTGGCCACTGCGGTGAGCTCGGTGCCGGAAGGTTTCGTGATCCATCCCAAACTCGTCCGCCAGTTCGAGGGCCGGGACAAAGTGGTGGCCGACGGGGAGGTGGACTGGGCATTGGGCGAAGCCATGGCGTTCGGGTCCCTATTGCTCGAAGGCACCAATGTGCGCCTCACCGGCCAGGACACCCGGCGGGGGACCTTCTCCCATCGTCACTCGGTTCTGGTCGACAACGTCACCGGGGTCGAATACGTCCCATTGGCCCAACTCGAAGGCGGTCGGTTCACCGTCCTGGACTCACTGCTCTCCGAGTACGCCTGCGTGGGTTTCGAGTACGGCTACTCGGTGGAGGCGCCATCGGATCTGGTGGCGTGGGAGGCGCAGTTCGGCGATTTCTGGAACGGGGCCGAGATCATCGTCGACAACTTTCTGGTGGCGGCCGAGGACAAGTGGGACCAGCAGTCCGGGTTGGTCCTGCTCCTGCCCCATGGGTATGAGGGCCAGGGCCCCGAGCACTCCTCGGCGCGAATCGAGCGCTTCCTGACCCTGTGTGCCCGGGGCAACATCCGGGTGACAAATCCCACCACCGCCGCCCAGTACTTCCACCTGCTCCGTGCCCAGGTAAAGCTGGCCGAACGCCGACCCCTGGTGGTGTTCACCCCCAAGTCGCTGCTTCGGGCCCGTCAGGCCCGGTCCCCCATCGAGGCCTTCTCTGCCGGGTCGTTCGCCGAGGTCCTCGACGATCCGATCACTGCCCGCGAAGGGTTCGATCCGTCGGGCGTGACCCGGGTGGTGCTGTGCTCGGGAAAGGTCGCTTACGACGCCATGGGCCGCCGGGACGAACTCGACGGGGCCGGCGTGGTTGTCGTCAGGGTCGAGCAGCTCTATCCCTGGCCCTCAGCCGAAATCACCGAGGTGCTGGAGCGCTACCCGAATGCCGTCGAGGTGGTGTGGTTGCAGGAAGAGCCCGAAAACATGGGGGCATGGAACTTTGTCCATCTGCATCTGCACTCTCTGCTGCGTGACACCCACTCGTTGACCCACGTGAGCCGGGCGGAGTCGGCCAGCCCGGCCTCGGGGAGCGCCGCCCTCCACCGTTTGGAACAGGACGATCTACTGGCCCGCGCCATTGGCTGAAGTTCGTCCCGTCTGATGTGTCGGCCCGGGTCGACCGGTTAGGTCAGAAAGTCTTGAAGTAGTCCCGATCAGGGTCTGCACACTGCAGTGATCCACAAGTGCGGTGATGGCCACATTGTCGGTTTTGGCATCAGTGGGAGGCGTGGTCCATGTGACCAGTTCCGCGTTGGGGGTCCGAGACCATGTCGCCGCAGAGCCCTTCAACGAAGCCGCCGCCGGCGACGCCGTTTGGCAGTCCTTTGCCGCCTACCTGCCCGAACGGGGTGCAACCACCCACCCGCTGGGTTGTCATCGGCCCAGTGTCTCGGACCGAGATTGCTTCGAGGCCATCCTCTTCCGCCTGGTCACCGGGTGTTCCTGGGATGTGGCCGGAAGGCTCGGCAAGGGGAGCGAGACGACCGGGCCGGCGCCGGCTACCTTGTCAGCAGAGTGGCGACGTTGTCGTGGAACAGTCCGGCGGTCTGGTCGGGGACGCAACCGATGCGCGCGTAATCCTCGACGGGTGTGGCGGTGCCTTCGGAATGGGG